>JGI12635J15846_10000180_pt1 | contig 48816 bp, 39 predicted proteins | sample BlaSpr_A8_OM2_M2_FD_15846 | JGI IMG/M metagenome (IMG submission 15846)
ACATTACGCTTCGCCGCCGGTTACGAACCGGTTCTTTTATCCCACACAGGACCCCGCGCCAAACGAGGACAACTGGACGGATTCCGTAGACCGGGAGATGGAACTGGTTTCCGATTACTTGCCGCTGCGGGTTTCTACATTTTCGAAGTTTACCGCTGCACACAAGGAATTCCTGCTCTACGTGGAAGACGTGAATACTCCACGGGACTGGCTGACGATGCGCTTGAGCCGGGAAGGATGGTCGATGGAAACCGTGGCGCTGGATGAATCGCGGAGAATCTACCTGATCAGCCGGAATAGCCATTGATCCTGATGAAACCAAAGGCAAGGAAGAGCCCGGCCCCTGGGGACGAGCGACGCAGAGGATTGGAGAGCAGATACCAGTGACTGACACGGTTGACCAGCAACGGAGAGCTGTCCTGCGGGACGTGGGAATTTGCGTGGCGGCGGTCACTGCGGCGATGGTGATCATCTGGCCGATGGCTGACTTGCCGTATGGCGACGATACCTTGTACACGCAGATGGCGCTGCACATGGCGCGGACGGGTCACCTGGCCTACAACGGCTGGGAGGCCGTGGTGCAGATCCTGCATACCTATTGGGGAGCGCTGGCGATCCGGTCATTCGGGTTTTCGTTCGTGGCGGTGCGGTTGAGCACGATTCCCTACGCGCTGGGAGCGGTGGCGCTTTGTTATTTGCTGGTGCGCCGGGCAGGATTGGGCGCGAGGGCGGCTGTGTTAGTCACGCTTTTGCTGGGACTGTCGCCACAGTTCCTGCCGCTTGCCGTGAGCTACATGACGGACGTCCCCGGACTTTTTTTTACGTTTGCTTCTTTGTATTCGTTTGTGAGGGCTGAGGAAACGGCAGGCGAGCCGGCAAGCTACGGCTGGCTCGCGCTGGGGGCGGCCACGGGATTTATCGGAGGAACGGGGCGCCAGGTGGTGTGGCTCGTACCGGTGATTGTCTTGCCTTACCTGGCGTGGGTGAGGCGCGAGCAGTTGTGGTTCCGGAGAGCGGCAGAGGCAGGGTGGGTGGCGGTGCTTGCGGGCGTAAACTTCACCCTTTCGTGGTTTAGCCGCCAGCCGTACATTGAGTTTCAGCCATCCGTGTTAGGCCAAGCGATTGTGGCCATCAAGAAACCGTTCCCGACAGCGGTCTTGGCGGCCCGGATTGGTTTGATGCTTGTCTTGCTGATACTGCCAGCAGCCATTCCGCTGGTATTTCGATCAGCCGCGGAAACCTGGCGAGGGCCGCGCGGCCGAAAAATAATGGTCGCGGCGCTCCTATTGTCGGTTCTTGCGGCAATCCTGATCCATCCTTCGCTGGCCTCGATTCCCTGGGTCTCAAGCACTTTGGATTGGGAAGGAATCAATGGATCGGCGCCGATGGAGGGCCGTCCGATTGTGCTGATCAGGCCGATCCGTGCGCTGGTCGCCTTAGCCGTTTACTTTACAGTTTGCATACTTGCTGGAGAGATTTGGAACCTGCGGCGGTGGGCGCGGGGAGTTGTGAACGATCTGCTCGATCCGCCCAGAGGCGCGTTCCTGTTGGCGGCGATGTCTTTGGTGAGCGTTGGTTATCTGGCCCTTCTGATCATTCGCGCGGCCAATTTTGATATTTTCGACCGCCACCTTCTGCCGGTTGTGCCCTGGGCGGCGACGGTCGCGCTGTTGTGGTTTGCGAAAGACAATCCTGGCGCGGAGGAAGTGCTGCGGAAGGCGATGCCGATTGCGTGGGCGCTTCTTGCCGTGCTGGCTTTCTACGGCATCGCGGCTACGCAAGACCTGTGGGCGCTTGCGAAGGCGCGAGTTGAGGCGACGCGAAGACTGGAAGCTGCGGGCGTGCCGCGAACCGCGATTGACGCCGGGTTTGAGTACAACGCCTGGACTGAGCTGATGATCAGCGGGCACATAAACAACCACCGGGTAATCAATCCGCCCGGCGGGTATCGCCCCGGATTGTCACAAACACCGAGTGTTGTTCCGCTGTACAGGCTTGAATATGCGCCAACGCCAGAAACCGCCGCGAGCAAGTTTGGCTCGGTGCCCTACAGCTCTCTGTTGCCGCCATTTCACAAACAGGTGAGCATCGACCGTGTGCTACCCGCCGCGACGAGCGATCGCTAGAGGTTATTTTGAGCCCGCGATTTGCAGGCGGTGGGTGTGATCGGCGATGATCTGGCGGAGGATTTCGTCGAGGCCGATGGTGATGGACCAATTGGGATAGTGAGAACGGAATTTGGCGAGATTTGAGATGTAGCAGATGTGATCGCCCTTGCGGTTTTCGTCGACATACTTCCAGTTCAGTTTCTTGCCGCTCATCTGCTCGATTTTGGCGATGGCCTCCAGCATGGAGACGCTGTTCGCGCGGCCCCCGCCCATGTTGTAGACTTCGCCTGGCCGGGGATTCGCCGCAAACTCTTCAATCGCGCGAACGACATCGTGACTGTGAATGTTGTCTCGCACCTGCTTGGCTTTGTAGCCGAACACGGTGTACGCGCCGCCGCTAAGCGCTACCTTGACGAGATACGACAGAAAGCCGTGCAATTCGACACCGGAATGAGAAGGACCGGTCAGGCAGCCGCCGCGGAAGACGCCCACCTTCATGCCGAAATAGCGGCCGTATTCCTGCGCCATCAGGTCGGCGGAAGCTTTTGATGCGCCGAAAAGCGAATGGAGCGTGCGGTCGATACGGCAGGATTCGTTGATACCGTCATAGTCCTCAGGCCGTGCATACTCCCAACGCGTTTCCAACTCTTTCAACGGAAGCTCATTCGGCGCATCGCCATAAACCTTGTTGGTGCTGAGGAAAACAAATACGGCTTCCGGACAATGAAGCCGCGTGGCTTCCAACAGATTTACGGTTCCCAGGGCGTTGACTTCGAAATCCAGGATCGGGATCTCGCGAGCCTTATCGTGCGACGGCTGCGCGGCGCAATGAACGATCAGGTCGAACTTTTGAGCCCGAAAAAGCTCTTCGAGCGCGATTCGATCGCGAATGTCCGCATTGAAATGGGTGAAAGTTCGCGTAACGTTGCGAAGGCGCTCCAGATTCCAGGTGGTATCGCCCGGCTCGCCGAAGAAGATGCGCCGCATATTGTTGTCGACGCCAATGACCTGATGTCCCTGGCGGTCAAAATGTTCCACGGCTTCGGAACCAATCAGCCCGCTCGATCCGGTGACGAGTATCTTTTTCACGGTTGAAGACATGTCAGATGCCAAACTCCTCCTGTGGAAATCGCGAAACACTGCGCACTGAAATATTTTCCCTTATTCGATTGCCGGAATGCCATAGAAGCATGCCGGAAAGATTGCGGATCCGGTCAGGGAGAGTAGCGTGCGCGCAACTCCGTTTCGTTCTGTCGAATCCATTCGAATATCCGCTGGAAGCCGGTCCGCAAATCGGTTTGCGGCTTCCACCCAAGCTGCGTCGCGGCCTTGCGGTTATCGGTCCAATAGAGCACGATGTCGCCCTTGCGGGCCTGATCCGAAACTGCGATTGAAGTGGAGCGTGAGGAGATCTCCTGCATCGACTGGGTGGCCTCTCGAAGAGAGATGGCATTCCCGGCGCCCCCGCCAAGATTAAAAACCTCTCCACGAAAGCGGGGCATCTGTGCGATCTGCAAGTCTAACAGCGCGAGCATATCTTCCACGAAAAGGACGTCTCGCACCTGTTTCCCCTGCCAGCCGAGATAAGTCAGCGGCAGCTTGAACCAGTGGGCAATGGCCCACCAGACGACCCAACCCTGGTCCGCGTGACCAAACTGGCCAATCCCCGAAATCACGCCGAAGCGATTCACAACCACGGGCAAATCGTAGGCCTGGGCGTATTCCTGGCACGCGGCATCGGCAATCAGCTTGCTTAGGCCGTAGATGCTGCGTTGGCCGCCATCGATCGAAAAATCTTCCGAGATCCCATGAACAGGATGAAACCCAGCGGGCCGCAGTTCGTTCGGCAAGCGGTTCCACGCGTCGGAATCGTATTCGAAGCGAGAATTCGTTTCTTTTCGTGGAAGGGCGTTCAGGCGATCGGCGCCGTAGACCCGGTTTGAGCTCCAGAAAATCAGCGGAATGCGCCGCGGCCGGGCGTATTCGAGAATACGGATGGCGCCAAACCCATTATTGGTGAGGTCAAAGAGGGGATTCGCGTAACCGGTGACCACTGAGGGTTGCGCGCTGGTGTCGCAGATCAAGTCGATGCCGGAGGGAAGGTTCGACAAATCTTCTGGGTTGCGCACATCGCCGTGAAAAAAAGCGGCGCCATGACGCTCCAGAACCGCAATGTTTTTTTCGCTGCCGCGCCGCACCAGGTTGTCCAACACGGCGATTTTGTGCCCCGCCTCCCGGAGATGCAAAGCTACATGGGAGCCGATGAAACCACATCCGCCGGTAACCAAAATTGTGCTCATACCGAATGGTTGCCCTTCTGGCGCAAGCCGATGCGATGACGCAAGGGCCGAGTCACATCCAAAAAGCGAAACCAAACGGGAGAGAGGCGATCATAAGCGTCCCTCTTCGCCTGGACATACCAAGCGCGATGATTCCGGTGCATGCCGTCGGGCTTCAACAGATGAGTGGCGTTATCCAACGTGCGAAACCTGCGATGACCTTCGAGCAGCGCGTAGTTCTCCTGCGCTTCTTCGCCTTCCCAAACGCCCTTTTCTCCTTCGGGATGATACCCATAGTCGTGATTCTGATGCACGGCGCGAACGACGGCCGAGGCGTCAATCAGCCGGGCGCCGGAATTCCGCGCATACCAGAGCAGCCAGTTGTCCCAACCCGGCCGGCCGATCACAAACCCTGGGATTTGTTTGTGGAAAAGGCCCTTGCGAAAGACAAAATAATCAATCCACTGCGAGGGCTGCTGGCGATTCGTTTGGATAGCCAGTTTTCGCACTTCGTCTTGCCAGCCTGGGCTTTCGAAGAGGAGTGGTTCGCGAATATCAACATCCCAGCGGCGTCCAGCCATAAGCAAGGGATCGGAGGCGCCGGCGACACGCGCGACAGCTCGGGGAAAATCATCCAGCAGAAGAATGTCGCAATTTACATGGCAGAGCAGATCGTGGCGCGCAAGCTCCTGCGCCTGATCGTAAATGCTGGCCAGGTATTTTGTACCGTAGCGATTCTTGCGCACGCCCGGCACATGACGAATGCCCAATTCCGCGCATACCTCTGCGGCGCCCGCATCATCGCCAAAAAGCAGAATCTCCACTTCCCGGTGGACCTGCTGCCAACTGCGCAGGGCATTTCGCTGGATCACGTTGATGTGACCCTGGAACGGCTTCGGGGTGGAAAAAAACGTCAACATGCGCCCGCCTGCTCTGTCCCGCTCGCGGCCCGACGCAGCCGAATTCGCGAAAGGACAATCATTTCGTTGTGTGGGATTCTGTTCGTCAAAGCGATTCCGCTCACTTGGGGTTCCAGGAAAAGACCGATGGCACGTTCAAATAGCCGCTCCACTCATCCCGGCGATGCTGGAAATTTTCTGTCGCCACAAGCAGATCCGGTACCGCATCCCACAAATCCACGTTCTGGCCGTCGCTCCACAAGCTGACTTGCAGCGAATACGCTCCGGGTTTGATCGGCAAATAGGGAAATTCGTAAACCAGATCCACCTGGCCGCGGGGAAAATTGAGGTCGTCCGTGGCCCAGCCCCACACAATCTGACGCTCGGCGTTGTAGAGAGTGATGCCGTGATGCCCGTGGCGAATCGGCGTATGCACATCGAGGCAAAATCGAATCGTGATCGGACCGGTGGAGGCGAGTGTGTGGGGCGAATCTGACGGGGCGCCTACCAAGTTCCACGACTGGAACCGGGCGCTGTGCTGGTTGTCAAAACTGCGCTCCGCAGACCCCCGTTCCGGGGAGGTCATGGCGGTCTCGTAAGCGCTGACGACTTCGGCCGTCGGGCCGTTCTGCCGCACTGCGCCGGATTCGACCCACACGGTTCGGTCGCATAGCCGCCGGATCTGATTCAACTGGTGGCTGACCAGGATGATCGTGCGCCCGGCACGTGCCACATCTCCCATTTTGCCGAGGCATTTCTTTTGAAACTTAACGTCGCCCACGGCCAGGACTTCATCCACCAGGAGAATCTCCGGCTCCAGATGCGCGGCCACGGCAAATGCCAGGCGAACAAACATGCCGCTCGAGTAGTGCTTCACGGGCGTGTCAATAAAGGTTTCGATTTCGGCGAAGGCTACAATCTCGTCGAATTTTCTGGCAATTTCCTGTTTGCTCATCCCCAGAATCGCACCGCTCAAGTAGGTATTCTCGCGCCCAGTCAGCTCCGGATGGAAGCCGGTGCCAACCTCCAGCAGGCTGCCGACGCGGCCGTGGATTTCCGCCCAGCCCTCGGTTGGACGGGTGATGCGGGAAAGAATCTTAAGCAGGGTTGTCTTGCCGGAACCGTTGCGCCCAATCAGCCCCATGACTTCACCCTCGCGCACTTGCAAAGAGAGGTCCTTCAGAGCCCAGAACGTCTCCGGCTTTTGTCGCTGAAACGCAGTCCAGGGGGCGCGCAGCGTGCGCGCCAACGCTTCACGAAGAAGCTCCGAGGAAGCCCGCGCGCGCCGCTGATAGCGTTTGCTGAGGCCTTCGGCTTGGATGACAGCGGTGCTCATACGCGGTCTGCAATGCTCCCTTCCATGCGATTAAAGAAGATCAGTCCACCAAAGAGCACTATGCAAACGATCAGCGTGGACGCAGCGAGGGTGGCGGTGGGGGCGTGGCCCGTTCCCGTGAGGGCCCAGCGAAAACCGTCAATTACGCCGGCCATTGGATTCAAACCATATAGCCAGCGGTAGCGTTCGGGAACCATCGAACTGGAATAGTAGACAGGCGAGGCCAGAGTCCAGAACTGGACGATGAAGGGAATCAGATATTTTACGTCGCGGTAAAGCGCATTCAACGCCGAAAGCCAAAGGCCGACACCCAAAACCGTGAACACTGCGAGCAGCAAGAACAGGGGAAGCAGCACAAGCGTCCAGGCCGGGCGGATGCCGTGTAAGAAAGTGAAAATCAGAAGGACGACGAAGCCGATGCTGAAATCCACGAGACCGGAAAGCGCCGCGGAGACCGGCAGGATGAGGCGCGGAAAATAGACTTTGGTAATAACGCGCTGGTTTTCCACCATCACGTTGGTAGCGGCGACCAGGGCGGACGAAAAATAAGTCCAAGGAACCACAGCCGCGAAGCAGAAGACGGAGTAGGGGAGCCCCTGGGATGGGAGTTTGGCGAGCTTTCCAAAGAAAAGTGTAGCGACCAGCATGGTCAGCAACGGCTGGACGATTACCCAGGAAACACCGATGGCAGTCTGCTTGTAGCGAACTTTGACGTCTCGCCAGACCAGGAAAAAGAGCAACTCGCGGTAGTTCCACAATTCTTCCAGGCGTAATTCAAACCAGGTGCGCGGCGGCTCGATGCGCAGAGTCAGCGAGCCGGGCTGGCGTTTCGCCAGCGAGCTTGTTGCGGATGGATTGGAGGTCACCGAAGCCATTCAGTATGCAGGAATCCCGCTCAGAATTGCTGCTCCTGACAGAGTAACAGAATCGGATTCAGAGAACGGAGCAGGAAACACTTGAAGGCGGGGTTCCCGGATTTTAGCGGGGAAGTTACGGTTGCGCATTCTGTTTCATTTGTTCGATATCCTTTTGCTCAATCTGCTGCATCAGGTCGCCCCGGCGGAAGAAATAAGTACGCAGGTGCGAGGAAATCTGGCGGGGAACGACTTGGAACTGGTTGGAAGCCGCCTGCGAAAAAGAGATTGGCCCGCGAGCCGGAATCAAATGGGTGCCCCACTGATAGATCATTCCCAGATTCCAGAGCGTAAAGCAGCCCAGTACGGCTGTGGACACGAGTACCGCCGCGCGCGGATGAGAAAACCGGCTGGCCATTCCTTCCAGGCTGATCGCCAGCCCGAAGATGAAGAGGGCGCTCAGGGAAACGAAGAACCGGTTTCCGAAGGAGGAAATTCCCGCCCAATCCGGATAAATAGAAATGAACAGATAGAATGCCACGGCTGCGGCCAGAAACGGAATGCCCAAACGGGGCGAGCGCCGGGCAAACAGCACCAGGCCCAGCAGCGAGAAAATCAGCACGGGAGTCCAGGAAAGTAAACCGTGATTGGCGGAAAACAGGACTTTAAGAAACACCGGCGAGCCCCATAGGAAATCCCGGATAGGAAGATAGCCCGTCTCGAAGGGGCCTCCATACACGATCCAACGGGAAACAAACGTCGGCAGGAGACAAACGCACACCACCGCTCCAAACAGCAGTTGCCGGGAGAGCAAAGAACGAATCCCGACGCGCTCGGGTCCCGGAGTTCCGCGCAAGTATTCCAAGTACTGCCAAAGCGCTTCCACCAGCAATACGGCAACGAGCATCAGGTTCGGATAGTAGACGTTCAGCATGAGACCTGTGATCAAGCCCAGTACGACCCATTGCTTTGCGGTGCGTTCCTTGCGGGTTCGCTCCCAGTACCACAAAAACAAGGCGGCCGTGAATGCGGAGTGCGCGTGCGACCAGGAGGGATTGAAATACATGTACACGGGAAGCGAGCTTGCCCACCAGATCGTGTGAGTCGCGAGAAATGCCCACAATGGATTTACATATTTTCGGGCCAGACGAAACGCAAAGAGCAACGCCAGAAAGCCGTAAATCGCGGTGCCAAACGCCATCGCATAACGGTACGGCGCGGAAAAGCCGTCTGCGCGGACAGGCGAGCCCAATTCGCGCGCCAACAGCACTCCGCCATGTGCGACGAGCAGGAATGGCGACCAGAGCAGAGCAGGTCCGACGGTGAAGTGATTGTCGAGATGGCCCGTGATGGTGCGGTACCCGGCCTTCGGTTGCCCGGATTCGTCGAGGCGCCCCTCGCGGAAGCTTTCATTTGCAGCCAGGTAATCGTGGGTGAAATCCAGGCTGTGTTCGATCAACGGCGCGCGGGCGTACGCGTAGTAGCCGACGCCATCCCCACGAATCCATGGATTCACGAGTGGAAGCGAGAGGAGAAAGAGAATCAGCAGCAGGCGCTCGAGCGCCCGAGACTGCGCTTGCAAATCAGGGTTCAAGGAAAGCACGGCCACCTTTGTCTGGAGAGCGGTTGCACGAACAGGAGCAGTGGGGGCGTGCTTCGAGATCATCCGGAACCCTTGCTGCGAAGCATAGAGGGTTTCATACTAATAAGTCAATTATGGTACTGAGTAAATTCTGCAAGAGATGAATCCCAGAACCGTTCAACTGGCGGAGCGCTTGGCCACCGCGGTCCCAGAGAGCAAACCTTCCTTTTGCCGAAAGTACGCCGACACCCGGTCAATGATATCAGCAAGATTTGTTTGGGGGCGAAAACCTGTTAAGGCGTGCAATTTCTCGATGGAAGGCACGCGCCGCATCATGTCTTCAAATCCCGGCTCGTAGGCCTTGTCGTAGGGCACAAACTGGATGGGAGAATCGCTCCCGGTGCGGTGCTTCACGATCTTGGCGAGATTCTCGATGGTCACTTCTTCGGTGTTGCCGATATTGATCACTTCCCCCACCGCGCGGTCCAACGGCATCAAGCGAAGAAGCGCTTCCACGGTATCCCGGACGTCGCAGAAGCAGCGGGACTGCTGGCCATTTCCGTAAACCTCGATCGGGTCTCCATCGAGGGCCCGCTTCACAAAGTTGGGGAGGACCATTCCATAGCGCCCGGTCTGCCGCGGGCCAACGGTGTTGAAAAAACGAACAACGATCACGGGCTGCTTCTTTTCTTTCCAGTAGGAAAGAGCCAGAAATTCGTCGAGGGCCTTGGAAGCGGCGTAACTCCAACGCCCCTTCGTCGTGGCGCCCAGCACCAGGTCCGCGTCTTCGTGAAACGGCACGTTGGTGTTTTTCCCATAGACTTCGGACGTAGAGGCGATCAGAACAAGTTTTTTCTTTTTAGAGGCCGCCTCCAAAATCATCTGAGTCCCGTTGACGTTTGTTTCGATCGTTCGGACCGGGCTTTCGACAATCAACTTGACGCCTACCGCAGCCGCCAGGTGAACGATGACATCGGCGTCGTCCACCAACTCCGCCAGGATTTGCCGGTTTTCAATTCCGTCAAGATGATATTCAAGCCGGTCGGAGCCTTTCAGGTGGCGGATGTTTTCCATGCTGCCGGTGGAAAGATTATCGAGCAGCACCACTTGTTCGCCTTTTTCCAGCAATCGCTCGGCAAGATGCGAACCGATGAATCCAGCGCCGCCCGTGATCAGATATCGCACACCACCTCCTAGAGTTTGTCCGAATCGTCCAGATCGGAGGGCTTGGTTGGGACGTGCTCGGGAGCTTCTTCGTGATTCATTTCCAGGGCTTCCTGAGGGCCATAGCCGTAGGAATAGGGGTAATAGCGGTAGGAATAGTAGTAGTCCGGGGCGCTGGCATCGACGGCGTTGAGGACCACACCCAGGATCCGGCTTTTCACGCTGGTGAGCAGGTCGCGTGTGCGGGTAAACGCCTCCTTGGGAGTCTCCCCGGAGCGCACCACGAGCAGCACCCCGTCCGCCTGCACCGACAGAATCACCGCGTCCGTCGCGGCCATAATCGGTGGCGAGTCAATCACAACAAATTTGAACTTGGTGCGGAGCTCGACAATCGCGTCCGCGAGTTTATGCGAAGAGAGGAGGTCCGCGGGATTCGGCGGCAGAGGACCCGTGGGAATCGCGGCCAGATTCGGAATTGCCGGGTGCGGCACGGTCACCAGATCCAGCGTCGAGACGCCCGCCAGATAAGAACTCAAGCCGGCGTACTTGCCAGAGCCGAGATTCAACAATCTTCCAACCCCGGGTTTGCGAAGGTCGGCATCCACCAGGACTGTCTTGTCGCCCAGTTGGGCCAAAGTAACGGCCAGATTGGCGGCCGCGGTGGTTTTGCCTTCGCGTGGAAGGGCGCTGGTCACCAGGATAACCTGAGGCGGGTGGTCTGGTTGCGAGAGCAACAGCGCCGTTCGCAAGGCGCGGAATGCTTCCGACATCTGCGACTTCGGGAGATGTTGCGCCACAAGCTCAATGCGCTTTTCGTGGCCATTCGTCGAAGGGCCTCCAAATATCCCCATGCGACGCTTGCGACTCCCGCCATCCCCAAACGCGGGCACGACAGCAAGGCTGGGCAACCGCGTCAGCGTCTCGATGTCGTCAGGAGTCTTCACGGTGTTGTCGAGGTATTCGCGCAGGAGTGCCAAACCGATGCCACCGACGAGGCCGACGAGGAAAGCAAGAGCAATATTGCGGGCCTTGGCAGGTCGTGCAGGATAAGAAGGAATCATGGCCGGGTCGACGACGCGGAGATTGGAAGACTTTAGCCCTTCGGAAATGCCTGCTTCCTTTAGCTTCGTCAACAGGCCTTCGTAGAGGGTCTTGTCCGCCTCCGATTCCCTTTTGAGAATGTTGTACTGCACCATTTTCTCGGCCATGTTGTTGGTTTCGGCCTTTTGCAGATCGAGCGCCTGGCGGATGAGTTCTTCTCTCTGTTTCGCCTCGCGATAATCACTTTCGAGCTGGAGAACGATGGCTTTGCTTTCGCGCGCAATTTGATCGTCCACTTCCTTCATCTGTGCTTGCAATCGTTGCACCTTGGGGAAGTTCGGCCCGTACTGGCTGACGGATTCTGTGTATTGAACGGCAAGGTCTGCCCGCTTCCTCTGCAAGTCCTGCAGAAGGGGATCGGCTCGAATTTCCGGCACGGCATCGATATCGCCCGCCTTCGCGTACTCGTAGAGAGCCTGTTTCTTCAGGGTTTCGCCCTGAGCGTCGGTGAGTTGCTTATCCAGATCCGACAGCCGCTGAGAGGTGATGTTGGATTTATCGTCGACGCTCCAGATCTGGTTCTGCCGCTCGTAATTGATGCGGGCATCTTCGGATTGCTTAACAGTGAGCTTGAGTTCGTTGAGCTGGGAGGTGAGAAATCGGGTGGCTTCCAGCGTCGCTTCGTACCGGCTCTGGATATTCTGGGCTTTGAAATTGTCGAGGTGCGCGTTGAGAATCCGGGCTGCCAGCACGGGGTCGGTGGACTCGTAACTCACTTCCATCAGGCGGCTGGAGGGCACCCGCTTCACGCTCAAGCTGCCCAAAAAAGCGGCGACTTCCGGGGGGCGCTTCTGGTTCGCCAGCGAGCCAGTGGCGATGGCTTCCGAAGGAATTCCACCACTCGAGAATTCAGGATTCGCGGCGAGGCCGGTATTGCGAATCGTCTGCAGAGCCAGGGTCTCGCTGGTGAGAACCTTGGATTGCGTCTCGATATAGTTGTCGAGATCCATCATCGAGTCGTAGGAATCGGCGCCCTGAAACGGCAGAATGTGGTTGTTCTCGCGATCGATCTCAATGGTGGCCTTGGCGATGTAGACGGGGCGCATGCGAAATGTGGCGATACTCACAATGGTCACCACGGTCAGCAGGAACGACAAGATCAGCCACTGGTGTTTCCGCAGAATCAGCAGGTAGTCGTAGAGGTGCGGCTCCCGCGGCGACAAATCAATCGCGGGCACGCGCGTCGACGCGGAAATCAGGTCGACTGACCCGTTGCTTCCGGGATTGCGTGGAATCAGCTTGGAATCTTCGATCATATTCCGTTCTTAGTGGTACGCCAGCCGGAAAACCGCCACGGCCACGCCGATGCCGAGGGCAATCTCCGCCGTTTTCAACAAAGCTTGCTTGGTCTTGTCATCGGGAACGAAAAGAATATCGCTGGGATGCATGGTGATGTCCTCGGACTGCCGGTTCAGCACCTTCTTCAGGTCCACCTGCGTCTCCGTCTGCTTGCCGGTGTCATCTTTGCGGATAATAACCGCGTGTTGGGTCTTGGCGATATTCGTGAGCCCGCCGGCGAGCGAAAGCACCTTCAAGGTTGTGAGCTGTGTGCGATCGTTGGAAACCACAAACCCGCCCGGCCGAGTCACTGCGCCCAGGACATAAACAATGCCTGCATGCGGCACGGTCACCACATCGCCAGAGTGAAGCTGGATGTTGTTGCGCGTGTCGCCCGTTTCCAACAGGTCATTCAAATTAATAGTGATGGAAGTGGAGTCCGGATCCGTTGGATTGGAAGTCGCTTCGGCGGCCGCGGGCGACGCTGGCGGGCTTGCATGCGCCATTTCTTCCGAGGAGGGAAACGAAGGCGCTTTTGGAGAGGCCTCTGGTTTTTTCTCCGCAGGCTCAGGAGTAGTCAGTGAATCGAGTGGCGGTGGTTCGCCGGAGCCGGAAGCAGAAGTTGACGGAACCGGTTGTGTGTTGGCCACTTCGGTATAGGTGGGGACCCGGCGGCGAGTCACAATGACGGTATCTCCGGCGTCGTTGGCGATGCCGCCCGCTTCGGCAAGAACTTCGAGCAAGGTGACATCACGATCGGCATGATAAACCATCGGGCGCTGAACCGCCCCAACCACGGTGATTGGCTGGCTGCGGTGGTCTTTCACTGCCACCCCCACCTCGGGATGCGAGACCAATCCATTCGCTTCCAGCAGCTCGGCAATTTTTGCTTCCGCTTGCGTCTCACTGAGTCCCGCAACGCGGAGACGAACGGGAATGAGCGGAATGTTTATGGTACCCGTCTGGCTTACGCGTACCTCTTTCGAAAGTTCCGGCACGTCAAAAACCGAAACTTCCAGCAAGTCGCCGTTGCCAATCACATAGTCGTGTGGAGCGGAACTCTTCGAGCCCATCGTAAGGGTTCGAATGCGCTCGTTTACCTGTTGAGGAGTTTCGCCGACGGAGATATTCTGCTGCGCGCGCACACGCGGAGGTAAGCAGAGCAAACTTGTGGCTACGGCGCAGAGAAAGATATAGCGCCGTCCCATGGTTGAAAATGGGACCATCAGAATGGGTGACCCCCCATCGACATTATACAGTCTGACACCGTTAACTGGCCTCTACTTTTCTTATTCTCCGGCGGGGCGGGGAACTCTCTGGCGTTCCTGGGTTCGACGTTTGCAGGCGGGCGGTTGCCAAATGGGCCGACACGAAGAACAGCAGGGCATTCGCTGGGATATGCAGATTAAAGTCTACTAAACTATGGACCAGTAGCCCACAACAACCCACCAGGCCCGATAAGTTCAGCGCCGCCCCGAACGAACCTCCCAGATCCTTCAGCCCTTTCACCGATTCAATGAATAGGACCGCCAGGAACCAGAGGCAACAGAGGGCTCCCAGAACACCAGTTTCTGCCAGAGCTTCCAGGTAGTCGTTGTGGGTATGGTTCACAATCTTTGCGTCATACGAGGATTCGTACGGGGGAAAGACCATCTGAAGGGTGCCCAAACCAGTCCCCAGGATTGGGTGGTCCAGAAAGATGCGCCACGTGTCATGCCGCATGGATGCCCTTTTGCCAACCGAAACGTCCAGCGCCTGGTAGCCGGTGAAGCGTTGCAGCACCTGCTGGACCCCAATCCAGGAGACCGCCAGAATGGCGCAAAGTACCAGAACCCCACCGGCCAGCATGTACTTGCTCTGAAGGCGCCGGACCAGCAAGAGCGAGAACAGGATCACCAACTCAACCGCGAAACTGACGATGCCCCCGCGGGACGCCGACAGTAACAGCGCCACGATCGGAACCAGCGCGAACAAGCTCACAAGGAACAACCGTTCCCGCCGCACTTTTCCCAATACCAGCGGCACTAGCGCCACCGGGATCAAAATCTCCGCGAATCCGGCGAAGTGGTTCCGATTCACATAGGGCCCGAAGGGGTATCCGCCATAACGCATCACGTGAAACCAGTAAAGTTTCCCGTTGAACGTCAGGTGCTGCAGAATGCCGAACACCGATACGAAAAACCCGAGCGACATCAGAAACCACAGCAAACCTCTCCAGTGGCTCATGCGGTAATACGCCTGCGGCAACAGAACCAGCAGGATGATGTAGACGATCAGCAACTGAAACTGCATGCGCGTTTCGTACACCGAAGCGGTCTGGCGGAAAACCAATTGAACCAACGCCACCAATGCGAACCCCAAAAGCGGCAGCAAGAGCGGCGAAATCACAATCTGCTCCTGCTTCCAGGCGTACGTTCTCAGCGCCCAGATCACCAGCAGTAGTGCAAAACCCACTTCCAGGACACCTTGCGACCACTCTTCCACTCCTCCATAGGCCAGCGCTGCAAAACTCAACAGTACACATATGCCCACGCGCAAGAGCCTCATGGCCGGCGGCGCTCCACTGCTTTCGGCACCAGGGTCACATCATCCACCCAGGCGTCGCCTGAAATATGGATGTCAGGATCCGTGCTGGGATCCCGGCTGACGCACACATCCACGCCGCGCACACCGGGTCCTGCCGTCCAATCTTGCTCAATGGACGTCCATGGCGTGGTTCCGTGAATCTCCCTGGTGCTTGCCACCGGGATACGGTCATTCCCGAAAGACTTGAGATGAAACCTCACTCCCTGGTCACCGGTGATGTCCCTCGTTTTCACCCAGCCGGAAAAAAGATATTTCGCGCCGGGTGTCACCACGCCCCAGGCGCAAGCCACTTCCGCACCGGGGTTGTGCTTTCCGTCGAAGGTGAGGCGCAGCGATTGTTTCCCTGATAGTTTTTCCGCCGTATCAAACTCGGTGTGCACTCCCTCATCGAGGGAATGAAAAAACCACGCGTAGGATGTATTGCGGAGGCCAGACTCGAAACTGGGATCCCAGAGAACCGACTCTCGTGGCTGGATCAATGGCGGCAGGTTCATCGTTGATGTGCCCTGTTCCCAAACCCTGCGGGCGGCATCGTAATCCCGATGGTCTTGCAGCGCTCCGACGAATTTGTTGAATTGCCAAAGCTGCAAGCGCGGATTCAGCTTCATGAGCCGCATCCACATCGTCTGCGCGACGGCCAACTGCTGGGAGTCTACCGCCTCCGCAATCGCGTCAATATAAACAGCGGGGAGGGGAGGAAGAAGATTATTCAATATTTCATCGATATCCGGGTCCGCGCGATACACGCGTGAAAAAACAGCACCCGCGCGCCGTGGATCCGCCTGCAGGGCAAGTCTGAGTTCGGCGAAGGCCTCCGGTAGAGTGCCTTCCCGGAGCAGAAAGTTTCCATACCGCCACGCCACTTCGGCGGAGGCGGGATACGTTTTCTTTGCGCGCAAAAATGCGTCCCGCGCGGCGGCCAAGTTTCCGTCGAGTTCGTACGACGTGCCAAGATCCAGCCAGGCTTCGGTGTAACCAGGATTGAGCGCGACTGCCTTTTGGTAAGACTCAACCGAAGCCACAACATCGGGCTGCTCCAGATTGAATTGTTGGTAGTGGCCCAGCCTATACCAGAACTCGGGATTGCGCGGCTCCAGGCTGACAGCCAATCGCAGATCACCGATCGAATTCCCATCCGCTTCACGTCCGGCAACGCCTGAGCGCACACCGAAGAAGGACACCCATAGCGCGACCACCAGGGATCCGATGACGAGCAGGCCTCGCGAGAGGGAATCAGAAAGGCGCAGGATCATCGCAAATTACTGTGCCTAGAGAGAACAGTAGAAGCAAGAATAAATTGAAACAGAAGGCAAAAACTTCGTTCCAGACTGGAACAGTCTACTTTCCCGACCAAGCGACCTGGCCTTCCTCCACTCGCCCGCGCCGGCGCACGTCAATTCCGAGGCGTTTGATCTTCTGATTCAAAGTGGAAAGAGGAATCAGGAAACGTTCCGCAGCTTCCGTTTGATTCCAACCGGTGCGTTCCAGCATGTCCACGATGATGCGACGCTCGACTTCGTCGATGATCTGGAAAAGCGACGGGTTCGGATTGTCGGCGGCGGTTCGAGAACCGGCTTCACCCGGCAGCGGTGGCAGAAATTCCGAAAGCTGCAAGCGGACACCGCGGACGATTTCCTTGCTGCGTAAGGACTCCGGCAATAGATCGACATCCAAGCGCTCCTGCGTGGAAAGTACCACGGCGCGCTCCACCACATTCTCAAGTTCGCGCACGTTTCCTGGCCAGTCGTAATCCATCAAGAGTTTCATCGAAGATGGCGTGAACACCCGCAGCGGCTTGGTGTTTTCCGCGCAGAAGCGCTCCATAAAATGCGCCAGCAGCATCGGGATATCTTCCCGGCGGTCGCGAAGCGGGGGCAGGTGGAGATGGATGACGTTTAGGCGGTGATAAAGGTCTTCGCGGAATCTTCCTTCTTTCACCAACGATAGGAGATCGATGTTGGAAGCGGCGACGATGCGGACATCCACCTTGAGTTGTTCCGTACCGCCAAGGCGCATGAACTCGCGCTCCTGAATCACACGCAGGAGTTTGGCCTGGGTCTCCGGGCTGACCGTCGCAATTTCATCGAAGAAGATCGTTCCCTGATCGGCAACCTCGAAGAGGCCTTTTTTGGAGGCGACTGCACTGGTAAACGCGCCTTTCACATGCCCGAAAAGCTGCGATTCCAGAAGGTCGACGGGAATGGATCCAGTGTTGACTGGCACAAATGCGCGGTCGGCGCGGGTCGAGGCGGAGTGAATCGCTTTCGCGATCAACTCTTTTCCCGTGCCGCTCTCTCCGCTGATCAGCACCGTTGACCTCGAAGGCGCTACCTGAGCGACCAAGTCAAAAAGCGTCAGCATCTTTTCGCTTTTGCCGATGATGTTCGGGAAATTGAATCGCTGCTTCAGCGCGCGCTTGAGCTGGACGTTTTCCTCGCGAAGGCGGTGCGACTCCACGGCCTGCGCCACCTGCGCCAGCAATTCATCGTTGGACCAAGGCTTGGTGATGTAGTCCATCGCGCCGCTCTTGAATGCGGCTCGGGCCATCTCGATGGACCCATAAGCGGTGATGAGCACAATCGGCAGATGCGGATCCTGCCGCCGGATGTCTTTCAGCAACTCAATGCCGTTGCGATCCGGCAAACTCACATCCAGAAGCAGCAGGTCGTAGGGCTTTTCACCCAGGCGCAATAGCCCGGATTGCCCGGAATCCGCCATGGATACCTGATAACCCTCGGTCTTAAGAAGGAGCTCCAGCCCTTCGCGAATTTCCGCTTCATCGTCAATAACCAGAATCGATCCTTTAGGCATGAACTGCGTTCCTCACGGCCGGAAATTCGACGTGGAAGGATGTACCTCGCCCCGGGGCGGAGCGCACATCGATCTTGCCGGCATGTTCTTTGATAATCCCGTAACTCACGGACAAACCGAGGCCCGTGCCGCGGCCCCCGGGCTTGGTTGTGAAAAATGGGTCAAATATCTTATGGATGTGATCGCGGGGAATCCCGTTGCCCGTGTCCGCCACCTCAATTTCCACGCTGCCGTTATGCGCGCCAGTGCGAACTTCCAGGATTCCTCCCGTGGGCATGGCATCCCGTGCGTTCAGGAAGAGGTTCAGGAAAACCTGCTGCAATTTGTTGGCGGAGCCACGCACCGCCGGCAGGCCGTTGGTGAGATGCTTCACCACCTGGATTTGCGAAGTTTTCAGCGGATGGGCGACCAGCGAAAGCGTCTCTTCCACAACGCGATTGACGTCCACGTCGGCAAGGGCGCTCGGTCCGGTGCGCGAAAAATTCAAAAGATTGTTGACGATTTCGCTCGCCCGGAAGGTTTGCTTCACAATCTTTTCGATGATGGATTGCCGCGGATCCCCTTCCGGCATCTGTTTGGCCAGCATTTGAATGTAGTTGGAAATCACGGCCAGCGGCGTGTTCACTTCGTGGGCAACCCCGGCGGCCAGGAGCCCAAGGGAGGTCAGTTTCTCTGTCTGCGACATCTGCTCTTCCATTCGCTCGCGTTGCGTCACGTCATCAAACAGCAACAACCGCCCGATGCGCTCGCCGGATTTGCTCACCAGCGGTGTGATGGACACATTCACCACCATAGAGTGCCCCTGGTGCTGCAGCCTCTGTTTGTAGATGCCAGTGACCTGCTCCGCATCGCCACGGCTGGAAATTTCCTGGACGAGTTCCACCGGCAGGAGGCCGGCAAGTGGCTGGCCAACCGCGTCGTTCCGCGAAACCTGAAAGAGCTGTTCCATGCGGCTATTCCAGGCCTCGACCGTCCCATACAGATCGACGGCCAGGACGCCTACGTTGAGCGATTCCACGATGTTTTCGCTGAAATCCTTCAAGCGCGCCACCTCGAAGGCCTTTTGTTCGAGTGAGGTGTACAACTGGGAATTGTCCAGCGCGATGGCGAGATATCCGGCGATGGTTTGCACCAGTTCGACGTCATCGCTCGAAAGGAAGTCTCCGTCTACCGTTTTGCCGAGTCCGAGGAAGGCGACGGTGCGCTCTCTGATGCGGCAGGGGATGAAGTAGTTGAGATCCAGTTGTTCGATGGTACGGCGCACGGAATCCGCAACATCCGGAACGCTGCGGGAAGACTCGAAGAATATCGTATTGTTCGCAAGCTCGGGCGTGGCAGATTTCAAAAAGCTCAAGTCGAGCCGCTCGCTTAAGCGCACTCCCATGGAGCGTGCAAGCCGCAGGTCGCCGGGATTCTGGGAATCTTCCACGAAGATGGCCAGGCGATCGACAAGCAGCGTTTGGGACACGCGATCCATCACCGAGCCCAACATGGGCTCCAAGCGCACCTCATTCGTGAGTGTGCGGCCAAATTCAATCAGCGTGCGGCGGTAATCGAGGCGATCGCGGTAAAAGAAGCGGTCCAGCCGCGCCTGAATGCCTTCGCGGAATGGCTGGAACAGGAATGCCGCAACTACGATGGCGATCATGCCGCCAACGGGCCCGCTCGTCTGCGCATGGAAGATCTCGGCAATCAGTGCCACCAGCCCGAAGTAAACCGCCGCCACCGCCGCTGTCGCCGCCGTATACGCCAAACCGCGCTTGAAAATGATGTCGACGTCCATCAAACGGTAGCGAATGACCGCGTATCCAAAGCACAGCGGTATCAGCACCAGGCTTAGCGCGGAGAACTGCATCCACGACTGCACGCCGGCGTCGAAAATGTAAGGGAGGATGTACAGAACCGTGAACGGCAAGCTTCCCGCCAGGGTTCCGCCGGTCAGCCATTTTAACTGCTGCCGCAAGACGCCGGAGCGCGAACGCCGGTAACTCAGATTGAAAATGAGCCCGGCGGCGAGGAAATAAAAGCCCAGGAATCCGAGTTCCAGCTGATCCAGTTCCACGCGCGATCTTGTCGTAGGTACAAATCCCAGGGCATTGATAGCGGCAAGAATATGCACTATCAGCAATACCAGCGGCGCCGCGTACACCGCCGCGAATTTCAACAGGGACTTAGGCGAGGTCTCTGGGCGCTCTGGAAAGACCAGCGCAAAATGGAGCAGGAGCGCAGGAGCCAGCAGTCGAGCCGCAACGCTGGCCCAATACACTTCCAGATCGAACGTATCCAGCTTTCCGCTGTATTGAAACGAATACAGAACAAAGGAGACCAGGCAGAAAACGTAAAAATGCACGGCGCGCGGCGCATTCCACCGCCGGGCAAAAATGAACAAGCCAATGAAGAGATAAAGCAGGCCCACGACGCGCAGATAATTCTCAACGCTGATGGGCTTATGCGGCGGGGTGGTGATCAGGCGGGTTTCAAACTCTTCGCCATTGCGCTCCAGTTTGTAGCGAAGCTGCGTCCACAATCCGGCTCGATACAATCGTCGCGCCACATGCGCTGCTTTCGGCACCGGGACGTCGTTGATGGCAAGCAGGGTGTCGCCCGGGTGGATTCCGGCGGCGGATGCAGGCGAATCGGCGGCGACTTTCCAGGCTTCCACGCCTGCAGGCCCATCCGACCACGCAACACCGTCATCAACCTGGTCGTAGCGTGACCGCTGAACGAAGTTCAGCCAGGCAAAGACAATGGCAGCCAGCGTGGCTAGCGCCAGCACTACAGCTCCTACCCGAACGCGCAGATTCTGTCGCATCGCAAATTTCGAAAGCTCGCACCTAACCTTAGCTCAATTGCAGCAACTCGTCTTCCAATCTTTAGTAGATTTCTTTAGCCATATCTAGTTGCAAACAAACAGTTTAAAGATGTCTTGCAGGTACGGGGCGAGAGATATCCGGTTTCTAATAGTGTGGGTACAGATTTTCAGAGGTCTCCAAAACGCTAGAACTGGAGGCTCACGCCACCCCGGAAACTCCGAAATGCAGGCACAAGCAGGATTTGACCATCTCTGGTGTTCAGGGAAAAGTAGCCCTGGGCGAACAGGTTGTCGCACTCCGCGCTTGCTTCCCAACGCCCGAACAGCATCCTCGGCAGCGGCTGCCGGATGCCCACATTCAGGTAGGGACTGACCTGATACGCAGCCTCACCGTAGGGGTCAACCCGAGAAAGGGCTGTGTCGTTAATCCACTTGTAGCCGGCTGTCAGGTGCGTCCCGGTCTGCGGTATCCGGGCGGTAATCTTCGTGGCCACGGATTGACGCTGGGCAGTGCGTAGCCCTTCCCGCAAACCACCATCCATTTCTGCCACGGGAACCAGCGCCCCGGAAAACGCATAAATGGCCGTCAGTTCCAGATCGTCACTGAGCTTTTCCCGAAGCGCAACCCGACCGCCCCAATCGCTCGACGAGCCGCCGTCGTAGGCAAACCCTTTCGAAAAGAAATCCTGGAAGAATTCCTCGGGGGGCAGGCTGTTGCCGCGTCCAAAGAGGGCAACGTGGCTGTAGTCGTCATGAAAGGCGGCCATCTGAAAAACGCCTCGGGTTCCGAGTTTCCTCTCGGCCGCCAACTCTTCATGCCGGCCGCTCTCCAAAACCGGGTGGCCTCTCCGTAACAGGAGCGCGGGGAATGTATCCAACTGATTCAAAGCGTCGGCCAGTGCGCCCGGAGCATCCATGCCCTCGAGTTCAGCATTCAGGGCATCGTTGGGTGTGGTGCCGTTTGGCAGCGCCGCGTAAATTGCATCCGCAAACCAGTGGGAAGTGACGCGAGTTTCCAGCTTGACGCGAGCGCGCAAGCCAGAGGCCGGCGCTCCCAGGCCAACCAGAACGTATTCCCCACCCGCGCGCACCAAGAAACGATCGCCAAGAGCAAGGGTTTCGCTCTGATCCAGACGAACACCGCGAAATGTCAGGCCGTTAGTCCCAAGTTTTGCTTCCCGCAACACCATGGTGCTTGACGGACCGGTCTCCGCGGAACCTGTAGGCAGCCAAACCGTTGCAATTCCGCCCGCCGGAGACTCCTCATCAGGAGTAATCTGCCCCGCAAAAACAATGCGGTTTGAGCCGGCAATTTTCTGGTCGTAGGCAAAGGCGGTGCTGGGCGCCGCTGCAACGTTTGAAATGGAGCCCGGCCGCCGCGCGCCGTCGGTCAGCGCCACAATTCCCAAAGGGCGGTGGACATTCTGTTCGATCACAATCGAAGACCCGATGGACCAAGAAGGATCGGGATCATTCCATTGCAAAACGGGCCGCAACCCGGATGCCGAGCGCAACACCCATTTCCAGTCGTCGGCTTCAGCAGCGCTGGCAGTAGGCGGCCGGCGAAGTTGTTCGATCGAAGCAAACATGGACTCGAGCTGAATCCGAACTGTGATGGTCAGGTTCGGGGAGATCTGGATGTGCTTTTCGAGGAAGGGCAGAAAACCGGCCAGCGTGACGCGCACGGTATAAGCGCCCGGAGCCAGCTTTTCTCCTTTGAAGACGCCTTCTGTGTTGGTCAGAAATTGATAGGTGGCGACTGCGCCGGGTGTTTCGGGAAGGATGGCAACGGTGGCGCCCAACTGCGGGACTCCGCTGGAATCACGCACCAGACCGGAAAGTTTTCCGAGACTCGAAACCGATTTGTTGTTGGATTGCGCTGAAACGGAAGGCGCACCACAAGTCACACCCAGAGTGGAGCCGAGCAGTACCCCGAAGCACAAGAGGGCGCCGCGCTTCACTCGTTTACCTCCCTGGTGTGACGTTCGCCGCAGTCTTCTGTTCCACCGGATTCTTCACGGAGAACTCCGCGGAACGGGAAATGGTCGCATTCGACAGCAAGTCGGTTGCGTTAACCTCGAGAGTATACTTCCCCGGCGTCAGCGTGGCCAGTGGTAAAAGTCTTTCGATGGTCACCTGATCGCCGGTCTGCTTCATGTCGGCAGAAGTCTCTTTGAACTGCATCACCTGCTGGTCGCCCTTCTTCACGGTGTAGACGAAACTTGCGTTGCTCTTATGGGTCTTCTCGTCGCCCTTCAGGTTGTAAATCTGGAGATAGATGCCAAGCTTGTCTGCCGTGGTGAAATCCGCATCCAGCCGCGGCCGCACTTTAGACGAGCCGAGCACAAATTGTCCAGTGCCGATCTGCTTGGCCGGCACGTGCTCGATCTGGTCCGCAAGGATCAGGGTGCTCGCTTCCAGTTTTTCATCCTCATAGCGCGGAACCGCGAGCCGCGTATTTACCGCGCCGACGTTGCCGCTATCCACGTCCTTGATGACCAGGTCCAGGCGGTACAATCCCGGCCGCAATGGCAACGACTTTTGATAGACCGACGATAGCTTCATGGACTGCTTGTAGAGTGATTCCGGATAATCTCGCGTTACCGAGTCCTCAAATGTCTGCACGATCCGATTGGTGAGCGTGCTCACGCGCCCGAAGATGTTGAGCTGTGCAGTGTATACGCCATCTTTATTCTTGAACTGAAGCTGGTTGTTGGGCACCTGCACGGTCACCGGCACGAGAACCGTGTCGTTGGTCACCTTCAGGAAGTCCGTCCGGTAATTGAACTTCAACTGGTCGCGCACCATGCGGGAAGTCACCAGCGCTTCCAGGTCCTTGTACTTCACTTCAGGCGGCCGCTGGACTTTTGCGTAAAGTTCCAAGCGCGTAAACTCATTCAAGCTCGCCGGCGTTCCTCCCAGCGAAGTCGGCATGTGGGTGCCGTCGGAGCGCGTAAAGCGGTCCGTCTTGGATGCCAGCCCCATCGATTCCATCAAGCTGAGGCCGGCTCCAGGCACATTCAGCAGCGCGTCTTTTTCGGAGGGATCCATCGTCAGGTGGTACTCACCGGAACCGCTGGGATCGACGAATTCGAGTTCCACGTTTTCCTGAATCCCCTCGAGATACCGATACCGCCAGCGTTCCCAGGGATACGTTGTGGTGGAACCACCGCCTTCTTCCATCGGGCGATCATAGGTTCCACCGGTTGGGTGCGATTCAATTTCATCCGGGGCGCCCCAAATGATGTAAATCCGCCCGCGATCCGTCTTCCATCCCGGGATTCCCGAGGCATAGTGCTCGTTGGCATACGCGATGCGCCGGTAGTGTTCTTCCTTGAAATCGTTGTCCGGCATATCTGGATTGCTGCTGCGGCGCAGCCAGAACTGTTCGATAAACTGTTCGCGTTCTTCGTTGGTTTCCAACTGCAGAAAGGCGGTTCGCTCTTCAGGGGAGATGATGTAAGTCACATCTTCGTTCAACCAGGTCTTGAAGGAGTTATCGAGCTCCTTCAAAGTTTTCTTCATCTTCTGCTTCTGGTCTTTGGTGAGCTTTTGATTTTGCGGGGGCGCTTGCGGGTTGGGATCGGGAGCTTGGGCCTGTTGTCCGGCGACCGGGAGCATCAACAATACGTACGCGATCAGGCTGGCGGAAACCTTACGAAACGTCATATGCATTGAGACACCTTTAGGGACACTGAATTCTAAACCCGTGCACCTGAGACGTCAAATCGGGAATCTCATTCATTCAAGGACATTTATCCCCCGATGCTCGTTAGACGGGGGTAGGAGGTATTGGCGTTGCCTGCCCTGGGGCACTTGGGAGAAAAATCGTCGTCTTACTGGACGCGATGGTTCTGCACTTCGCAACCGACCAACGTGTCAAAGATGGCGAGGACGTGCCGCCGGTATTCGAGCATTCGCGAAAAAACATCGCGCAATTGTGGTTCGCGCTCGGCTTCGCGATGCCATTTGGCCAGGACCGCCGGCGGAACCTCGATGTCCTGGCGCAGTTTGTCCGCGGAATGTCCCCGCAGGAACAATCCGTAGAAAAACGCCGCTTCCCGCTGCGGATACTCCAGATCCACAGTGACTTCGGTCGGCAGATAGGTAGACATCGTCGCCATAGGAAAAATGCAGTTTACCGAAAATCGTTACCGCGTCAAGTAGAACTCGGGTCCCGGTGCCTCCGGCTGGTCAACATCCCCGCCCGGGCCTCCCGCGACCCGGGGCCGCTTGACCGCATCCAATCGGCATAGGATGCTTAAGTCTATGGGGAAGTTACCCAAGTCGCTCGCCCGCCGAACCGTCGGGCGATTCCTGCGCTTTGGGGTGCTGCGCGGCCTGCGCTCGGTGGAGATCGACCCCGACGAGTTCCGCCAATATCTTGCGGATAAGCACCATCTCTGGATTCCCCACTTTGGACGCATGCGGGATGTTCCTATCGAACAGCTGGATGCCATCGCGGAGCGCCTGATTCACAACGCGCAGCGTATCGCGCTCGCGCAGGGCGCCGGGTTCGGCTTGGGCGGCATGATCACCATTCTTCCGGACGCCAGCCTGCTTACCATCATTGCCTTGCGCCTGATCCAGCGACTCTGCCTTCTCTATGGATTCGAAGAGCGCGAATCCGAACGCCGCGTACAAATGTGGCTTGCAGCGGCCGGCGCGGCGGGAATTGATCTGGGCAAAGACCTTGCGGAAAAGCAGATTGCGGAGCGCCTCGCTCCCCGCATCGCGGGACGTCTGGCCGTGCGCATCGGGCAAGAAAGCGCGGAAAAGTGGGTGGGCCGCATGGTACCCCTTGCCAGCTCCGCCATTGGCGGGGCATTGAACTATACGTTTATCCGCTCGTGGGGTCGCCGCGTCCAACGCCACTTGCGCGAAAAACATCTGGCCGAGCGTGCCGCCGCTGCTGAACGCGAGCAATTTGCCAAGACTATTTCGATCCGTTAGCCAGTAACACTTTTGCAGAACCGCCATGACGAACCAGCCGTTTTTCCTTGGCGTCAACTATCCCTGGGCAAACTATGCCGAAGACTTCGGTGTGGGTCCTTCGGGGCACCGGGGACTGTCGCTTGCCGAAAATCTTTCCAGGGTTGCCGAAGAGTTCGCCCGCATTCGCGATTGCGGCGCGAGCGTCGTTCGCTGGTTTTTGTTTGCGGACGGGCGCGGCGGCTTCCTGGCGGAAAAAGGGATTCCCGTTCGTCCGGATGAATTTTTGTTTGCTGATGTTCACGCCGCGCTTGAGCTTGCGAAACGCACTGAGTTAAAACTCTGCTTCTCACTCATTGACTACCTGTGGTTGCAGGACCGAACCGGGAAGCCGGCTGCGCATGCCAACGAGCAGGTCTTGCAGTTCGCGGCAGGCCGCGAGGCCTTTCTGCAACGAATCCTGATCCCGATGTTTCGCGAATTCCGAGAGCACCCTGCGCTTTTTGCGTGGGAGATCGCCAATGAGCCCGAGTGGGCCATCCGTGAATTTCATAGGCAACCCGCCGCGAAAATGCACTTTGCGGATTTCCGCGCATTCGCCGCTGAAATCGCGGAGGCGGTTCACGAATTCGCGGGCGTCCCCGTAACTCTCGGTTCGGCGAGTCTTGCGTGGGTTCGCGCGTGGAGTGAGTTCGGGCTTGATTTTTACCAGGCTCACTACTATCCCGTGCAAGACCCTTCTGGCAAATCTGGTCTCGCGAAGCAGCTCGCGTGTCTCCCTCCGCTCGACAAACCGTTGTGGTTGGGAGAACTTCCTGCCGCGGATGACGAGACGTCCGGATATTCAATGGAAGCGTCACTAACGCAATGCCGCGAAGCCGGCCTGCTCGGCGCCGCCGTCTGGCGATGGACTGAGTCAGAAAAAACCGGAACGGATGCACACTTGGGAGCCATTGATCCCAAAATCCTCAGCGCATGGAATTCCACTCTGAGCTCCCGAAACGCTTCCGCCTGAGTCGAACTGCACCGGGATGCGTCCAATCGAATGCCTCTCCCTCGGTAGACAAGCGAGACCCGATACGTTCGCGCTTACCATCTGGATTATCCCGCTGGAAATACTGGTGGAGCCGCCGTAAAGTGGAGTGAGACCCGGTTCGCAAAGGAAAGAGGTCCCCATGATGACGTTTCACAAAATGTTGATCGCTGGCTTCCTCCTGGCGGCCGCGGCGGGACTGCTGGTGCTTCCGCAGTTCGCCGCTTCGCCCGCTCAGCACCTGCCCGGCATGCAACACGGCGCTGCGTCTCCGGACGAATCGACACCGGCCTTTCACGCCGAAGCCCCGAAAGATGCGTTGCCGCCGACGATGGAGGCCTCCATCTTCACCGACATTCAGACGTTCAACGCTTACGTCGTCGCCGGCCGCTCGAAAAAGGTTCTCTACCAGCAACCCTGTTATTGCCACTGCGATCGCAGCCAGGGGCATGGCAGTTTGCTAGATTGTTTCGTCAGCCAGCACGGCTCCGGATGCGATATCTGCCAGAAAGAAGACTTTTATTCCTACGAACAGACGCGCAAGGGAAAGACGCCCGCGCAAATCCGCGATGGCATCATCCACGGAGAGTGGCAAAAGGTGGACACCACGAAATACGCGAAGAACTACTTGCCGCCGCTCAACACGCCGGCGAAGTGACGCCTGCGGCCTCCTCTCCTAATGGCTCGCAAGGAACATACCCCGGAAACTCCGGCGACGTCATTTCTTCGCCAGAACAACGTCAGCTTTACCGAGCACCTCTACAATTACGTTGAGCGCGGAGGCACCACCGAGTCCGCCCGGCAGTTGGGCGTCGACGAACATTCCGTCGTCAAGACTCTCGTGATGCAGGAACAGGATGCGAAGCCCCTGATCATCCTGATGCATGGGGATCGCCAGGTGAGCCTGAAGAATTTCGCGCGGCAGATTGGCGCGAAAAAAGTGGAGCCGTGCAAGCCCGAAGCTGCGCAGCGCCACACCGGCTACCAGGTGGGCGGCACCTCCCCGTTTGGGACGCGCAAAATCCTGCCCATCTATGTCGAGCGCAGCATCCTCGCGCTTCCATCGATATATATCATACGGGGGACATCGTGGCTTCCTCGTTCAGATCGCCACGAAGGTGCTGACCGAATTGCTCCATGCCCAGCCGGTCGATAGCGCCACCGCGGAGTAGCCGATTCGTGTGCGGCCCCGGAAACGTTCTGATAAACTCAATCCCCTCAATTGAACTACGCGCTCGTCTAACCTTGTGTAACAGGGGTCAACCATGAAACACGGCCGTTCAGCAGCAATGCTTCTCTTCTGTTCTCTTCTTGCTTTTAGTGCAGTTCTGACCATCTCTGCCGGTTCCGCCGCCAGGGCTGCCGGCGATGCACCGTGGGGATTTTCGCTTACGAATCTGGACCGCACTTGCAAGCCTTGCGAAGACTTCTATCAATTCGCGATGGGCGGCTGGATGAAGGCGAATCCCATCCCGGCCGAGTATCCAACCTGGGGAACATTCACTGAATTGCGCGACAAAAATCTGGCCGGCATGCGCACGATTCTTGAAAGCGCCGCAAATTCCAAAGCCGTCCCCGGATCGAATGAGCAGAAGATCGGCGATTTCTATTCGAGTTGCATGGACGCCGCCGCGATTGACTCCGCGGGCATAAAACCACTCGCTGCCGATCTGGCCGCCGTCGACGCAATCCAGGACCGCAAAGGCCTTGATTCCGAAATCGCGCATCTCCATCGCCAAGTGAATAACGTCGCCTTTGGTTTTGGTTCTACCCCTGATTTCAAGAATAGTTCGCAAATGATTGCCGTCGCCCACCAGGGCGGGCTGGGAATGCCGGACCGCGACTACTATCTCCGCGACGATGATCACTCCAAGCAACTGCGCGAAGGCTACGTCAAGCACGTCGCAAAGATATTTGAACTCGCCGGTGACACACCCGATCGGGCCGCTGCGGAAGCCAAAACGGTCATGGAGCTGGAAACCTCGCTCGCGAAGGCATCGCGGACTCGCGTGGAACTTCGCGACCCGGAAAAAAACTACAACAAGATGACGCTCGCGGAACTCAAGAAGCTGACGCCGGACTGGTCCTGGGAAGGCTACATGCAGGCCGTCGGCTCTCCTTCGGTTACCGAGATCAACATTGGGCAACCGGATTTTTTCAAGGAAGTTGATCACCAGCTGGGCGCCACGCCGCTCGCCGACTGGAAAATCTATTTGCGCTGGCACGTGATCCACAATGCCGCGCCGGCTCTTTCGGAAGCTTTTGTGCAGGAGAATTTTGATTTCTACGGCAAGCAGCTTTCCGGCACCAAGGAACTTCAGCCACGCTGGAAGCGCTGCGCACAGTCCGCCAATCAGAATCTTGGCGAGGCGCTCGGCGAAGTCTATGTCCAGAAATATTTCCCGCCGGAGGCCAAGGCTCGCGCCAAGGAGATGGTGAACAATCTCATCGCCGCGCTCCGCTCGGACATTCCCACGCTTTCCTGGATGGGTCCGGAAACAAAGAAGCAGGCACTCGGCAAACTGGAAGCGTTCAACGTAAAAATCGGTTACCCCGACAAGTGGCGCGACTATTCGAAGCTCACCATCGATCGCGGCTCGTATCTCGCCAACGTGCGCCGCAGCCTGGAATTTGAGGAAAACCGCGACCTCGCGAAAATCGGCAAGCCGGTGGATCGTTCCGAGTGGGGGATGACGCCGCCGACAGTCAACGCCTATTACAACTCGACGTTCAACGAAATCGTCTTCCCGGCCGGCATCCTTCAGCCGCCTTTCTATGGCCCCAACGCCGACGACGCCGTTAATTACGGTGGCATGGGAGCCGTCATCGGCCACGAAATCAGCCACGGGTTCGACGATCGAGGCTCCCAATTCGATGGCCAGGGCAACCTGCGCAATTGGTGGACACCCGACGACCGGAAAAATTTCGACGAGCGCGGCCAGTGCATCGTGGACCAGTTCAATAGCTACGAAGTGGAACCCGGCCTGCACCAAAACGGGAAGTTGGTCCTCGGCGAAAGTATCGGCGATCTCGGCGGCTTGAGCATCGCTTACGCGGCGTACGAAAAGTCCATCGAAGGCAAGCGGCCGAAGGATATCGACGGCTTCACGCCCGAGCAGCGTTTTTTCCTCGGATGGGCTCAGGTGTGGGGCACGAATCAGCGCGCGGAAGCGGCCCGCTTGCAAACCAACACCGACCCGCATCCTTTGGCGCGTTTCCGGGGCAACGGGCCGATCTCTAACCTGGAAGTGTTTGCCAAGGCCTTCGGCTGCAAGAAAGGCGACCCAATGGTCCGCGAACACTCCTGCAAGATTTGGTAACTCGCGCCGCTCTCGAGCATTCTCTGAAGCACTCGCTTGGAGGTAGACTTTTTGCCTGCGCGCGGGCGTAAGAAGCCCTGTCCGGCAACATTTTCTCTGCCTGGGGGAACCATGAATCGTAGATTGCTTCATTTCGGAAGCGTGGCAATGTTGTTTTGGGGATTGAGGGCCGGCCCATTGCGGGCCCAGCCGGCTCCGCAGCCTGCGCAGACCTGGCCCACCCCGCAGGAAGGTGATTATGTGGTCCGCGATTTCCATTTCCAGTCCGGCGAAACGCTGCCGGAGGTACGGCTGCACTACTACACGCTGGGAGAACCGGTGAAGGATGCAAACGGCCGGACGACGAACGCCGTCCTCATCCTGCACGGCACCGGCGGCAGCGGAGACGGTTTTTTTCGGCCGATCTTTGCTGGTGTCTTGTTTGGTCCTGGTCAGTTACTGGACGCGAGGAAGTACTTTCTGATTCTTCCCGACAATGTCGGCCATGGAAAATCCAGCAAGCCGAGCGATGGCCTACATGCGCGCTTTCCGCAATACGAATACGCGGACATGATCGCGCTGCAGCACGAACTGGTCGATAAGGGTCTTGCCGTGAACCACCTGCGGCTGATTCTCGGCACCTCCATGGGCTGCATGCATTCGTGGTTATGGGGCGAAGCCTATCCGGAATACATGGACGCCCTGATGCCGCTGGCCTGCCTGCCGGTGCAGGTGGCCGGGCGTAACCGCGTGTGGCGCAAAATGGTCATCGATGGGATTCGCCAGGACCCCGAGTGGAAAAACGGCGACTACACTACTGAACCCCGCGCGGGAATGCAGATCGCCGCGGATTTTCTGATAATCGCGGGAAGCGCGCCGCTGCATATGCAGGAAGATTTGCCGACGCGGGACGCCGCTGACAAATTCCTGGAAACTTCCATGAAGCGCGTCACCTCGGGCCTCGACGCCAATGATTTTCTCTATGCGGTAAACTCCTCGCGCAACTACGATCCCTCACCGAAACTGGAGGCCATTCGCCCCCAGGTGATGTTCATCAATTCCGCGGATGATTTTATCAATCCGCCGGAACTTGGCGTCGCCGAGCGCGAGATCAAGCGCGTAAAGAATGGAAGATTTCTTCTGCTGCCGGCTTCGGAACAAACCCATGGTCACGGCACGCACACCTGGGCGGCCGTCTGGCAGAAGTACCTGGGGGAACTCCTCGACCGCTCCGGCAAAGGCGACTAGCTGGAAGGTCTTACCGCATTGGGACGTCGTGGCGAAGATAATTGTCCGTCTTGTTGAGCCAGTCTTCGCGCGGCGGATCGAAGACATCAAGGTCGAGCGTGTCTTCCAGCGCCCAGGCTTCGTGCGGCATGTTGGAGGGTATACAAAGCACTTCCCCGGCTCGCACGACAATCTCTTTTCCATCGATCGCAAATTTCAGCGCGCCTTCCATGATGTACGTCACTTGTTCATTGTGGTGCTGGTGCTTCGGGACGTGCGCGCCCTTCTTCAGAAACACTCGCGCAAGCATCAGTTTGTCGCCCACCACCATTTCGCGGTCGATCAGGTCGTTCAATCTTTCCCGCTCCACGTTTTTCCAGGGAATGTATTTGCATTCGGTTTTTTCACTCATCGTTTCAAGTCTCCATAAAGGCGCGCCGCATTGTCGTGCAGATAGTTTCGCGCCAGTTCCAAAGCCTTTGTTTCGCTGAACGCGCCTTCGTCAACCAGTTCAGCAAGAGCAGCTGCAAGCCCTGTGCGGGTGGTCCGCGCCGCCAGCCACATGCTCTCCTCCGCGCCCAGCGCATCATTGAAGGGAAATGCATCCGAACCATACATCATCTTGTCCGGGTACAGCGTGAGCAATTGCTTCAACACCAGCTTGAACTGCGATGGATACAGCATCTCCGATTGAAACGAAGTATCGAGGTACACGTTCTTCACTGCCGTCAGAAGTGCCGCTTCGCGTTCATATGGCCAGCCGCCATGCACCAGGACGAAGGTCACATTCTTGTAGCGCGCATCACGCACCACATTTTCCAGGTTCAGCACGTTGCCGTTTCGCAGACTGAAGTAATCTCCGATTCCCACGGCACTGTGAAAGTGCATCGGCAAATGCAGCTTTCCTGCCTCGTCCGTAATTCTCCGGAAAATGTAATCCTGAAAAACCCGATATTCTTCGGCCGTCGGCACGCCGCCCGCGCGGTATTTGCTGTAAATTGCTTCGGCTTTATCGCGCGGAGGATCCATGAAATGCAGCGTGCGGAAATAGGCGGCCTCAAACTTGATCGCCACGCCGCCGCGCTTTTGATTGTCCTCCATCGTCTTGCGGACAAATTCTTCGTACCCGGTTAGGTCCGAGGGCAGCCCCTCGACGCCTTCCTGCTTCTTCCAGCGCGAGAGCATCTTCTCCTGCAGCGGAACGTAGACGCCCATGTCCGGCGTGCTTGCCGCCTGGTCCCGATTGTCGAAGGGATAAAAGAAGGAGTCACCGAAAAACACCCAGTGAAACCGCTTCGTATCGAGATACGCGGGCATCATCGCCCGATTGGCCAGGCAAATCTCCACGTTCAATTTGTCGAGGATCCCGTCGAAATATGCCGTGCCGCCGGCCTTCTCGGTCGCCGTTTTCTTTTCCGCCAGCCACTTCGCATGCGCGGGCTTGAAATCGTCATAGGGGTACCCGAAAAGGGCTTTCGCTCCCGCCACGAATTCCGGGTTGTCGTCGCGCAGACGGAGTGTCGCGCTCTCATCCGGCGGCGAGGCCATCGCGTCCACGTCGCTGTCATCCGCAAATCCCGGATGCGCGTGGTTGTCGTACATCGGGATCTTTTCGATTTCCTTCAGCAAGCGTTCGTAGGTTTTTTGGACGTCGCCGGAGGGATAGGGTTTTGCCTGGGCACACGCGGAGCCAGCCAGTCCGGCAGCGAGCAAGATTCCAATCGATAGGTGCACTGCAGTTTTCTTCATCCCGCGTCTCCATGAATTAGCGGATGGCGTGAGCTCGAATTCCCGCCATCCAGAAAGTTGCTTTCGCTACCGTGCCACTGCAGCGCGCCACCGGGACGATACCCGATGGATCCGCTCCAGCGCGTCTTCCAGCAGGTGCGTCGCGCTCACCAGCGAAAAGCGCAAGTAATTCTTCCCCTCGGCGCCGAACGCCGCCCCCGCGATCCCCGCCACGCCCGCCTCCTCCAGCAGCACTCGCTGCACTTCCTCCGCCGGCATGCCCGTCTCTTCAATATTCACCCAGGCGTAAAACGCGCCGTCCGGTAACTGGCAGCGGAAGCCCGGAATCCGATTGAGTTTCTCCACAAAAAGGTCGCGCCGCTTCCGGTACTCTTCCACCATCGCCGGCACCGCGTTGGTTGAATCCCGAAGCGCCTCGATGGCTGCCACTTGCGAAAATTCGGCCGTGCAGGTGAAGGTGTTCAGCACCAGCATGTCCAGGGCGTCAATTACATGCTTCTGCGCCACAGCGTATCCCAGCCGCCAGCCGGTCATCGCAAACGATTTCGAAAATCCGTCGATGATTACGGTGCGCTCCGCCATTCCTGGCAGCGCCCAGATGGATTTGTATTCACCACTGAACAAGATACGCGCGTAAATCTCGTCCGCGATCACCCACAAGTCGTGCTTCTTCGCGAGTTCTGAGATTTGAGCAATCACAGTGTCGCTAAAGACCGTCCCGGTCGGATTATTCGGCGAATTGAAAATCAGCATCCGTGTCTTGGGAGTGATCTTCCGCGCGATCTCCGTGAGATCCGGCTGAAACTTGTTCTCCTCGCGCAGCGCATAAGGCACCGCCTTCGCTCCGAGGCCGCGGGTGAACGACGGGTAGATTGGAAAGCTCGGATCGGGATAGAGCACTTCGTCGCCTGGTTCGATCAGCGCCATCATCGCGAGTGCCAACGCCATTTTGCAGCCCGGCGCCACCAGCACCTGCTCAGCCGCAATGTCGAGCCTCCGCGTACGCTTCAGGTAATCCGCAATGGCGCTACGCAGCGGAGGAATCCCGCGAGTCGCCACATAGCGGTCGCGCCCATCCGCAACTGCCGCCCTCAACGCATCCACCACCGGCTCCGCCGGATGGAAATCCGGCTCGCCAAGTTCCAGATGAATGATCGAGCGGCCCGCCTTTTCCAGTTCTTTGGCGCGGGTGAACACCGCCAGTGCGCCTTCGCCCGTCAATTGAGAAATACGCGATGCAATCTTAGCCATAGCCCGAAAATGATATCACTTTGCTGGAAGCTAGCGCTTCTTGAAGCGGCATGGGAGCGCAAAGGCACGCGCCCCCGTTGCCGCTTGTTTCAGTTAATTCAATTAGAATGCCAACCGTAGCGAGAACTGGATTAAACGCGGTGTTCCCACTGTTGAGATGATCCGGCCAAACGAGCTTCCACCCTCAACGTCCGTAACCGCCGGGTTCGCGAAGTTGGCATGGTTCCAGATGTTGAAGAAATCTGTCGTGAATCGTAGGCCGTAGCGTTCCGTCAACTGAAAATTCTTCTGCAACGAGAAATCCCAGTTCTGTTGGTACGGCCCGCGATACGTGTTTCGCCCCAGGTTTCCGAACAAAGTTACACACGTGTTCCCTGTGGCATCGGTGCACACTCCCGACGGAAAGTACAGATAGGGCGCCCGAGTGAAGTTAGCTGTATTCAGAAATCCGTTGGCAAGCTCATTGCCGATGCCTCCACCTGTATAACCCTTCGATACCGAGCCTCCTGCAGCGAGGCTTCCGGTCAATGTGGTTGTGTATCCCGCACCCTCATATAGCGAACCCGCGGCCGAATCGATGATCGAAAATGGCGCGCCGGATTGAATGATGGTGATGCCGCTGATGGCCCAACCACCGAGAGCGACATGCTGCCAGCCCGTAGCTCCCGTGAAGAATGGCAGATCATAACGATAGCTTACCGAGAGACGATGCGGCCGATCGAAATCGGAAAGCCCGTAACCATTTCTCAGGTTGGTTTCGTTGTTGAACGCAGTGTTGAACGCCGTGTTTCCGCTGGAGTCCACATCCAGCGACTTCGAAAACGTGTACGCGGCCTGGAAATAGCCGTGCGACCAGCGGCGCGACACCGTCGTCTGCAGCGAGTGGTAGTGCGAGTACGCGGAGTTGTCGAAGATCTGGAACCCATTGTACCCGTTGATCTGCGGGTTCAAAGAACGAATCGGTCCGTTCAACAGGGTGTTTTGCGTGATAGCGTACGTGTTCCCGTTCACGTCCTTCACCGTGACCGGGTTCGCGGGCGAGGCAATCTGTTCCGGAATGTCCGTGCGCGTTTCGCGCAAGTGAATTGCATGCGTGCCGACGTAACCAACTTCCAGGATCCACTGCATGCCTAGATCCCGCTGGATGGTCAGGTTCCACTGTTGCGTGCTCGGCGAAACGAACCGCCGCGGCACCGCCAACACGAACAATCCCTCCGTCGGGATGCTACCCGTGCTTCCGGCCGCGCAGCCGTAGAGGGCTGCCTGGTTTGGGTTTCCTCCATTGAATCCCTGAAACGCCGACTGGCACGGGATAAAGGTTGGGTCGAGTGTTCCCGCTTTCGGCAGCGCATTTGGATTGGACGTAAACCCGGTGGGGACGCAATTGGCCGGTGCGTTGGCTGAGAAATAGGTCGAAAGGCAACCTGGCAATCCGCCTCCAAAGGCAATCGGGAGGAACGGCGCTTGAAAAGAGAGTTGGTCGACGTCGCCCACATCTTCGCGGACAAAGTAAATTCCGAAGCCTGCGCGCACCACGGTTTTGCTATGCCCGCCGATGTCGTATGCCAAACCGACTCGCGGGGCCAGATTCTTTGCGTAGTTGTTGTTCAGCGTGCTGTCGTTTCCGGATCCCTGCAGACCGGGCACCTTCAGGGAGTTGGCGCAACCCCCATAAATCATGGGGTATTTATTTGCGGCCGCAAGGGTTTCGTCAATATTTCCGATGTGGCAACTGTTGTCGTGGAACGCTCCGTTGATATCCACGCGCAAGCCCAGATTCAAGGTCAGGTTCTTCCTCGCCCTCCAGTCGTCCTGCACAAAGATACCGAAATCGTTGGCGCGGTATTCGTGGTTGTACACGCCACCGCCGCCGAAACTTGCGGCCGGCGAACCTTGCAGGAAGTTCTGAAAGTCGGTGAGCCCCGGCGTGTTGACGAAGAACAGCTGGCCATTAAAAGTCTGCGGAAACTTCTTGTCCAGGTTGACACGCGTTGCGTCACCCCCGAATCGGAAATCATGAGCTCCCTTGACCCAGCTAACCGTGTCGACAATGTTGTAATTGTTCTGGATCTGGAATTGATCCGCGGGAGGCGTCGGCCCGATCTGGAATCCGGAAGAGTTAAACGAGAATTTGTAGATCGACTGGGTGATGTTGTTGGTTGGCCGGTCGATTCCTAGATCAGATACCGTCACCGGCGGTACGTTCACCAGGCTGTCATTGATGCGCACGAAACCAAAACGGAAATCGTTCACCAGTGAGGGACTGAAGAGGTGCGTCTCATTCACGCTGAAGAACCGCGTGCTCACCGGGATGTCATAGGGGAAGTCCAGATCCGTGGCGCTAATGCTGCTCGCCAGCGTACCGCCCAAGGATGCCTGAAGCCCGCCAGCGCCAAAGGGTAACAACGACTCCGCGTCGGAAAAGAAAAACCGAGCGCCTATCTTGTCCTGGCCGCCGCGGAACTCGCGGTCCCAGTTCGTGGTGAACTGGTCGTCGGTATACTTGCCTGTCTTGCTGGTCACAAAGGGCGCGCTGTTCAGCGACACCTGGCAGGTATCGGGGTTTACTGCCACTCCCGGCGTGCCCGGAAGAGAGGGAATCAGATAGCCTCCTGTCGTGCTTCCGAACTGGTTGCTCTTGAACTGCAATAGTTTCAAGATCACCGGATCAACAGTGGCAAGCGACACCGCCGGGCATCCGGCAGTATTGTTCGCCGTTGGCGCCGTCGCGGGAGTGCTGAAATCGGTGATCAGCTCCTGCTGGAACGTGGCCGAATTCCGGTCGGAAGGAAGGATCGGAAAGCCCGGGTTGTTGATCTGCGTTCCGGGAGAGAGCGCGCTGCGTTGCCGCGTGCCCTGATAATTGACGAAGAAAAATCCAAGCTTTTCCTTCAGAACGGGCCCTCCCACGCTGGCCCCGAAAATATTCTGCTTCACAGGCGGACGCGGTTGCCCGGTGGCGTTGTGAAAAAACTCGTTGGCGTTCAGCGCGTCGTTTCGGAAAAATTCGTAGACGTCGCCGTGCAGTTCCCGAGTGCCGGTGCGCAGGATGGCGTTGACGTTTCCGCCGCCGTTCCGTCCCTGGCTGGCGTCATAGAGTGACGTCTGCACTTTGAATTCCTGAATGACATCCGGGTTCGGCAGCGGCACGTAATAGGATTGCGCCACGTTGTAGTCGGTCGCGCTGATGCCTTCAATCAGGTAGTTGTTGTTGTCCTCACGCTGGCCGTTCACGAAAATCTTCACGACCCCGCGGCCCAACTGCGCCGAGGCATTCAGCTCGCTCTGTGCGCCGCTGCTCAACGTCAGCAACTGCTGGTAATTCTGCGTCGCCAGCGGAAGCTCACGCACAGTCTCCGGGCCAATGGTCTGGCCGACCGTGGCGTTGGTTGTTTCCACGCTCGTCACCTGCGCGGAAATTTCGATCTTTTCGGTTACCGTGCCGGGTTTCAACGGAATGCTCATGCGCGTCGTTTCCGTGACGCGCACCTCGATATTCGTCGCTTTCGCCTCGGCAAAGCCGGATTTGTTCACCACCACGTAGTATTTCGCCGGCGTGAGCAATACAGCCTCAAAGGTTCCGTCGGCCCCGGAAGTCAATCGCCGCGCCAGTTCATCCGTGGCACTATTGATGATCTGCACGTCCGCCCCGGCGACGGCTCCGCCGTTCACATCAACTACCGTCCCGCTGATGGCTCCGGTCGCACCGCCCTGACCAAAGGCCGTCCTTCCACCCACAAGCCCAAGAACCAAAGTAAGAAATATGAGTACTCGTATAATTTTCAACATTTCCCACCCCCAAGAACGCTTCGAAATCACGGCCCCGAACTTAATATGAATTTGCTTGCGTCTTGCCCGCAGGCGCGGCCGAAAAGGGACTGCGAGGAAGAAACTCGAATTGTGGAACTAGCAACACATGTGGGGTTTTCTGTGCTTGCGAAGATAATTGCTTAACCGCCCTGTTGTCAAGCACTTGCCAATCATATTTTCTTATGAGTGCAATTCAGGAATCTTATCCCCGAGCAATCTTGCCCTTCCAGCCGACACCCCGCCTCCCCCTTTCACTTTCTTTCTCTGTTTTTTTTAGTAACGCAACGTGGCAGACTGCGTTATCGTCTAACCCTATAGACCCGCGCATCTGAGAGAGGTTTGCCATGACCCACCGACTTTTTGTTCTTATTTGCGCGCTATCTCTTTTCTTCATGGGGCTTTCCCCCGCCGCCTTCGCGGACAACAGCCACGCCCGCATCGTTCGCCTGAGCCTGGTTCAAGGCGACGCACGCTTTGCCCCCAGCTTTCGTGACGATCCCCTGACCGACGCCAACGCCGGCTGGCAGGCCGCTCCCCTGAATCTGCCGATTCGTCAGGGCTACGTGGTCGCCACGGACAATGGCCGCGCCGAAGTCGAGTTCGAAAATGGCGCCATGGTGTTTCTCGGAGCAAATACCGTCGTCGAATTCTATGATCTCTCCCTGCGCGACGGTGATCGGATTACCCGCTTGGTCCTCCGGCAGGGCACGTCCACTTTTTATGTAAATCCTTCGAACAGCGACTATTTCAGCGTCACCGGCGGCGACTTCACCGTCGAAGCCACGGGTCGCACAACGTTTCGACTCGACAATTTTGACGATGGCAGCACGGTCAACATCGAGCGCGGCCGCGCCAATGTCCTGCGCGACAAGAAATCAACTCCTCTCGACAAAGGCCAATCGCTCTCGGTGCATGCGGGCGACCCCGCCGAAGCGGTGATTGGGCGTGCTACGGACACCGACGATTTCGACCGCTGGGTTTCCGGGCGCGTTGACAGCGTTGTGACCGCCACGAACTACTCCTCGCAGTATGTGAATTCGCCGAACTATTCGGCAGGCTTCGGCGATCTTTATACTTACGGTTCCTGGTTTCCGATGGGCGGCTACGGCTATTGCTGGCGGCCTTTTGGAATGAGCTTCGGCTGGTCGCCTTTCAGTTACGGCGGCTGGTATCAAGATCCGTTCTTCGGCAATACGTTTATCGGTTCCGCTCCGTGGGGTTGGCTGCCATATCACTATGGCGGTTGGATTTTCTCTCCCTCGTACGGGTGGGTTTGGGCGCCGACCGGCTTTCGTTTTGGCGGCCCCGTTTACTACCGGCCGGTGACGGCGGTCTGGGTTCGCAACGGCGGCACGCTCGGCATCGTTCCCCTCCATCCGGGGGACAAACCCGGCAAGACCGCGCAAAATCTAAACCAGGGAGTTTTTCCTGTTCAGAATTCCCAAATTGCACATTCCACTCTCGCGGCCGGCATGGAAAAGTGGTCGGTCCTGAAGAAGGGTCCAACCGAATCAATTTCCTCAAGCCTCGCTGCCAGTGCCCCGCCGGCCCGAGTGTCGCGCACGATCGTCGCCGGCGCCTCCGGCAGCCGGGTCGTCACACTTGGCCGCAATTCTTCGATTTCCTACGATTCGCGTGAGCATCGCTACGTCAACAACGGAAATCCTTCTGCAACTTCGACAAATGAAGTGCGCACGGAAGCGACCACTCACAGCAACGGAACACAGCCTGCCAGCAACGCGAGCACCAGCGGCGTGATTCTGGGGACAACAGCAACCCATGTGCCGGCCAGGACGGGGACTCCAGGTTCGCCAACGGTTCCGCAAGCCCCTGCCTCCGCTTCTGCCCGCGCCGGAACTCCACCGCGGGCGCCGGCTGTTCCTGCGCCCGCACGCAGCGCGGGGTCCGCGGGTTCAGGAAGCAGTTTCCCCTCTGGGGGCGGCACTTCATGGGGAGGCGGCAGCCGGAGCGGCGGAGGTTCATCCGGGGCTTCTTCCGGATCGTCGGGGCATCCGTCGGCCACAGGTGGGGGCGGAGGCGGCCACCCGCACTGACGCGGAATTAGTATTCGTTCTGGTTGTTCTCTTTATTCTTCATTGCAGCGCTGGCTTCCAAGCCAGCTTCTTGCATTCTCTTTTCCGAGCGCGCGGCTAAGAAAAAATCATCCCTGCGTAACCTACCACCGAGTGACGGTCGCCGTTCACGTCACCGGAAGTCGCATAGCGCACGACTTCGCCGGTCTTTACTCCTAGTTCCTTCATCGCCGTAAGCATCGTCACAGCGGGCCCCAGTCCGCACATGGAAATTTTCTCCTTGCGGCAGACGTCGTATAAACCCTGGGCGTCCACTTCTTTCATCCGGTCGATCGCTTTCGCATCTTTGATCCGGGTCATCTCGTCAGGCTCGTAATGATTCATGTCGGACGAAGTGACCATCAGAATCTCTTCCCGGCTTTCCTGGAACACCTTCGCGAGTCCCATTCCCAACTCATGCAACTCCTCGAAGCGCAACGTTCCCACCGCCACAGGCACAAACGAAAAACCCGGGTCGAGGATTTGCAAAAACGGGAGTTCCACTTCCAATGAGTGCTCGCGGCCGTGAGCGACGCCGTCTTCCCGCAGGCCTGGACAAGCGTCCCGCACCCGCCGCGCCAGCATTTCGTCCACCGGCGCATCTCCAAGCGGCGTCCGCCACGCGCCCTCGGAAAGAATCGCGAGATCTTCACCCTCCGGAGAATGCCGCACTCCCAAAACCAAAACCTGCTTGGGAAAGATAATCCGTGAAAACACGGCTCCCGCGATTCCACCGGAATAAATATAACCCGCATGCGGCACCAGGCAACCGCGAACGCGCGCTTTTTTGGCTCCAGGCTCTTCGACGGTAAATTTTCGAATCAGGCGGGTCAGTTCACGGGGATCTGCCGGATAAAATTGTCCGGCGACGGCAGGCAGACGCAACATTTTACCCTCCGGGATCAGAGGGACTTCGACGGTTTGCCTTTGAACTTCACAACTCGCAGCGACTGCGGATCGTACTCCAGCTTAACCTTGTCGCCGTACTGATATCCGCCCCTGTCGATGATCTGCTGCATCTTTGCGGACGCCGCTGGACCGAGCGGAAAGGTTTGGATACCCAGGTCGTTGCCCTTGGCCTTCACCGTAATCTGCACAATATTCGCGTGCATCACGTAGCCTTCAAACTTTGCCAGTCCAGTGACCTTTGGCTTCGGCTTCACCGCGTTGATAATGATGGGGGCTGCCGTATCCACGATAATCGGCGTCAGAATCGGATCCTGCGCCACTGCGCGCGAAACTCCTATCGTGCCCAGAAGCACGATGCCTGCACACGCGGTTTGGATCAGCCTCTTCATTCGATATCGTCGGTCGCAATCCGCAGTGACTTCAAAAAGCACACGTCCTGTGGCGTCATGGTGAGTCTTGCCACCGGTTTCTTTTCCGCATCCTGTTCCATCGATTCCTGGTCAACCTGGATGCGCAGCGATTCGAGGAAACGCCGGTCCTGGGTGGTGATGCGCGGGCCGTCATCGGCCTGGCCGTCGCGCTTTGCCAATCCGATCGTTGCATCGAGTTTCAAGACAATGTCGTAACCATGCGCGCGCACTCCTGCAATCGCCCCGGTAATCCTGTCGGATTCGGACACTGTGTCGTTGATCGCATGTCCAAGTTCGCGCAAGAGGTTTTTGAGATGATCGTCGAGTTGCAAGGCTGGCTCCCCAGTACTTCAATCCTGATTCTAGGCTTTCACGAAACCCGATACAAGTTGGCTTCTCGCCCTTGTCTTCAATCTGTTCATAGCCTCCGACCTGTCCTTATGGCCGGGGTCCCGGGAGCAGGTATCAGCGAGTCTTGGGTTAAAATGCCTTGATGCCCACGCCATCATCAGCAGCGCTGCTTTCGAGCGAACCCCGCGGCTTCCGCCGCCTTTGGCGCACCGTAAAACAGATATTTCACGAAGTGATCGGTGCGATGTTCGCCGTGCTCGCGTTCGGTTGGCTAAACTCCGCCTTTCGCGCGTGGACCCGCGACGTCGCCCATTGGCTCATCGTCATGGCCGTCGCCGTCGCGGGGATCTTCGTCCTCTTTGCCGTCAGTTCCTTTCGCCGCTCCCGCCAGTTATAGTCTCTAGAGGCCATCCTCTTGGCTGGCCACTTTTTCGTCACTCCGGAACAGGTTTTCGCATGTCCGATCCCAAGGCCAAATCCAGCGCCGCTGCCGAACGCAAAACGCGATTTACCACGCTGTCCGGCCTTCCCGCCGAGCGCCTGTATTCCGAGGAATCGCTTCCCAACTGGAATCCCGACGAAGCCCTCGGCTATCCGGGTGAATTTCCCTACACCCGCGGCATCTATCCCACGATGTATCGCGGGCGTTTTTGGACCATGCGCCAGTATGCCGGTTTTGGCTCCGCCGCCGAGTCCAACAAGCGCTATCGCTACTTGCTGAGCAAGGGCCAGATGGGGCTTTCGGTTGCCTTCGACCTGCCCACGCAAATCGGCATGGATTCCGACCATTCCCTCGCGCTCGGCGAGGTAGGGAAAGTCGGCGTGGCCATCGATTCCCTGGAAGACATGGAAATGCTCTTCGATCAAATCCCACTCGAAAAAGTTTCCACTTCGATGACCATCAACGCGACTGCCGCAATTCTGCTTTGTCTCTACGTTGCGGTCGCCCGGAAACAAGGCGCAGACCTCAAGAAACTTTCCGGCACCACTCAAAATGACATCCTCAAGGAATACATCGCCCGCGGGACGTACATCTATCCTGTCCAGCACGCCATGCGCATCGTTACCGACATTTTCGGCTGGTGCCGCGAATCGCTTCCCAAGTGGAATACCATCTCCATCTCCGGCTATCACATCCGCGAAGCGGGCTCGACCGCTGTTCAGGAAGTAGCTTTTACGCTTGCAGACGGGATCGCTTACGTCGAATCGGCTCTTCGCGCCGGCCTGCCCATTGACGAGTTTGCCCCGCAGCTTTCCTTTTTCTTCAACGCCCACAATGACCTGCTCGAAGAGGTCGCTAAGTTCCGAGCTGCGCGCCGCTTGTGGGCCAAAATCATGCGCGACCGTTTTCATGCCCAGGATCCGCGCTCGTTGCTTCTCCGATTCCACGCGCAGACCGCCGGCTCTTCGCTGACCGCGCAGCAACCAGAGAACAACATTGTTCGCGTAGCCATTCAGGCGCTTGCTGCGGTTCTTGGCGGTTGCCAGTCGCTGCATACCAATTCCATGGACGAGGCTCTGGCCTTGCCCACCGAAGAATCCGCGCTGATTGCCTTGCGCACGCAGCAGATCATCGCCAATGAAACCGGCGTCGCGAACACCACCGACCCTGTCGCGGGATCGTACGCCATCGAGGTGCTCACCAATCAAGTCGAGGATCGTGCGCAGGAATATCTCGCGAAGATTGACGCGATGGGCGGCGTGATCAAAGCAATCGAATCCGGCTTCGTGCAATCGGAGATTCAGCGCGCCGCCTACGATTTCCAGCGCGCCGTCGAAACCAAGGAACAAATCGTGGTGGGCATGAACGATTTCGTGGCCAGCGAGGAACGCGGCATTCCGACTCTGCGTATCGACTCCGAAATCGAACGCAACCAGGTGCAGCGCCTGCATGCCCTGCGCGCCAAGCGCGATTCTTCCAAAACCGGCGCGGCCCTCGCCGAACTCGAACGCCGCGCCCGCACCACGGAAAATCTACTTCCAGCGATCCTCGCGGCGGTCGAAGCCTACGCCACTGTGGGCGAAATCTCCGACGCCCTCCGACGCGTCTACGGCGAATACCACGAATCCGTCGTCATCTAGTCTGGGAGGTGCCCCATCTTCGCAATAATTTTACTTGTCGCCGCCACCACGGCCATCGTTTCGTTCGCTCGCGGACGCGGTGGAAATCCCTGGCTATGGGGAGTATTGGTGGTCGTGGGATATTTCCTGGCACCCTTCGCAACGAGGTACATTGCCGTTGCGCTCGGCATCGCGCCAGCATTCAATTCGGATGACATCCAACTGCTCGCCTTTTGCTCGTCCATCTTGTGGGTCGCCATCTTGGCGTTTTGTTCGCGATTTCTTCTTGGCCGCAAGCTTGCAAACGCCGGCGGCATGTGGTCCTGCCCTAACTGCAAATATCTGAATCAGCCCTATGCGGTGATCTGCGAGGCTTGCCGCCAGCCATATTCAGCCAAATCATAAAATTGTCTTCCCCGAGGTGTTGCATTGAAATTTCGGCTCGGCTTGCGCTGTCCCGCCGACCCGCCCCTTTTCTGCCCGAGAGCACAGCTATGCCAGCGATTCCCTTGTAGTATTCTTCCCCGGGTCCCCATGAAACTCATTTTGGCTTCTTCTTCCCCGCGCCGCGCTGAAATTCTTGCCAACGCCGGATTGCCGTTTTCCGTGCTTTCTTCCGCGGTGGATGAATCGCATTATCCGGGCGAGGCGCCGGCGGCGCTCGTCCAACGGTTGGCCAATGCCAAAGCGGACCTTGTCACCGCTCGCGCTGTGGGTCCGGCAATCATCCTCGCTGCCGATACGGTCGTTGTCCTGGACGGCAAAATTCTCGGCAAGCCCGGTTCCGCTGAGGATGCGCGACACATGCTGCTGCAGCTCTCCGGCCGCACACACTCCGTTCTGACTGGCGTGGCCCTGGTCCGGCTTCCCGACGGCGAACGGCGGCAATTCGTCGAGTCGACTTTGGTCCACTTCCGCCCGATCACGGACGAAGAACTCGCATCGTATCTCGCCACGGAGGAGCCCTACGACAAAGCCGGCGCCTACGCCATCCAGGGCCTCGCTGGGCGCTACATCCCCCGCATCGAAGGCTGCTATTTCAATGTTGTCGGCCTCCCGCTGTCTCGAGTGCTGACCGAATTGCAATCCCTCGGCTGGTCGGCAAACTCCGTGTAGGGTTGGTCCTCATGCCAAGTCTCTTGCTCCTGCAATTCCTTTGCTCAGCGAACTCTGCGCTCTTCCTCCGCGCCCGGCGTTTACCCCGACACTGTCGAGGCGTTAATTCTTACTTTCTTGTGTTCCTTTCCAGGGCACCTCACACTTTCCTCTCAACCAAAATACAAAAGGCTCCAGCCTCAGCCGGAGCCTTTTGAAAACTCTTTAGATTTTTACTTCCGCCGCTTACTTCTTCTCTTCCGTCGGCTTCTCGCTGGGCGCTTGTACCGGCGCTGCCGGCGGAGGTTGCGGCGGCGTTGTTGACGCGCCGCTAATGCCTTCCTTAAAACTTCGAATGCCTTCGCCCAGGCCCTTCATCACTTCAGGAATGCGGCGCCCGCCAAAGAAAATCAGCACAATGGCCAACACAATCAACCAGTGGAAAATACTGAATTCACCCATGAACTGCCTCCGCGCGGCTTCTGACTTCGCGCCCCTTCAACCTAGCGCAATCGCCTGCACTCAGCAAGCTTCCGCCGCCAATCTACCCCTACAGGATAACACGCTCGTCCCCGGCACGCCGCGTTTGCCTCTGCCGGTCCAGGTACTCCAGCAGCGGGATGGCGTACTTCCGAGTGATACCCGTCAACTCCTTGAAGGCGGGTACGCCAATCCGCTCGCCCTTCGATTTTTTGTAGTGAGCCAGAAGTCCAGTCAGCGCGTCCAGCGCGGCTTGATGAAAAATCAAGTCCGCCGAAACGCGCACCAGCACTTTTTCCCGCAGAAGGATCTGCAGCAACTTTTCGGCACGTGCGGTCTCGATCTTCAGTTGCGCCAGAACCTCTTTCACCGAAGGCACCGCCAGCCCCGCCTTCGCGAACGCTTGCGTAATCTGCTCTTTCGCGCTCACTTCCTCCGGCGCCAGCGTAATTTCCGTGCCTGCCTTCTTGATGAACTCGCCTTGCACGGTTATTTTCTTTTGTTCGATTAATGTCTGAAGCGCCGCGGCGAATGTTTCCGGGCGCACGCGGCGGCCCAGGCTGGCCTTCAATTCCTCGCGCGTGATTCCGGGGAGCAGTGGATTCTCCTTGTGAAACCGCTCCACCCTGGCCAGCAACTTTTTGCCGATTTCCGCGAACAATGCCTCGCCCATGAGGATTAGCGGCTCGTTCGAAATTATGCGTATCAGATTCTTGTCCGCGAGTGCTTTCGCCGCTGACTGTATCTCCACCTCGATCCATCCAGTCCGCACGATAATCTCTTCGGCCGTGATTCCGAGAATATTTCTCTCGGCCATCGCCTGCAGAATGCCGTCCCGCGAACCTTTTTCCAGCGTTGTCAGAAATCGCGCGCGGCCGGTGTCTTTCGCCGTAAAACGCCTTGCGAGTGGATCGAGCACCACCCCGCCGCCAATCGTCACCACCGGCGAGAACTGCCGCACGATAAACCGGTCTCCACGCACCAACACCGCCTCATCCTGCAGGCGGATCTGTGCCAGCGCGCTGCCCCCCGCTGCCATTTCCCGCGCGCCCAGCAAGTACACCTCTCCGATTGTTTCCAGTGTCCCCCCATGGAAATGCACCCGACTGCGATGTTTCAGCGGAGTTGCCCCGGGCAGAAGCTCCAGCCGCACATCCGCACGGCGAGTCGTTCGCAGACGCCCGCGCGAGGAAAGCACCATTCCGCGCTGAATGGCTGTGTGTTCAATGCCCGCTAGATTCACTGCCGTGCGCTGGCCCGCTTCCGCTCGCTCAACACTCTTGCCGCCGGTCTGCAGCCCGCGCACGCGCAATAATTTTCCCAGGGGCAACAGTTCCACTTCGTCGCCAACTGCGATGTGCCCCGAAAAAAGTGTGCCGGTCACAACGCTCCCAAATCCCTTTACCGCAAACGACCGGTCAATCGGTAGCCGGAAATATCGCCCCGTATCCTTGGCACTGATTTCATGCGCCGCTTCGCGTAACGCCGCCTTCAACTCCGCAATCCCCTGCTGGGTCTTCGCGCTCACTTCGATGATCGGCGCACACCCCAGGAACGTACCTTTCACAAACTCCTCGATCTCCATGCGGGCCAGTTCCCGCGTATCGCTGTCCGCCAGATCGCTCTTTGTCAGGGCGATCACACCTCTCTGCACCCCTAGAAGGCGGCAGATATCAAAATGCTCGCGCGTCTGCGGCTTGATCAATTCGTCCGCCGCGATCACCAGCAGCACCAGGTCAATCCCCGAAGCCCCAGCGAGCATGTTTTTCACAAACCGCTCATGCCCCGGCACGTCGACAAACCCGTACCTCACGCCCTCTTCTTCCAGGAACGCGAACCCCAGATCAATCGTGATTCCGCGGCGTTTCTCTTCTTCGAGGCGATCCGGATGCGTGCCCGTCAGCGCCTCAATCAATGTGGATTTCCCGTGATCGATATGCCCGGCGGTCCCGACGATGATGCTTTTGACTGGATTACTCATGAATGGAAAAAGGGAGAGCCGGGGAAAGAGCTCACGGAACTTATTTTCTCAAGACTTCGCAGAAGCAATCTCGTCCACAATTTCCTGGGCCGCGGTGCGCGGATCCGCTGCCGCCAGGATCGGACGTCCGACTACGATAAAATCCGCACCCGCGCGGATCGCTTCCCGCGGCGTCGCTGTCCGGGCCTGATCATCTTTTTGCGAGTCCGTATCTTTGCCTTTGGGCCGCACTCCCGGCGTCACAATCAGAAAATCCCGGCCGCAGGCTTTGCGGATTGCTTTCGCTTCCTGCACCGAAGCCACCACGCCGTCCACGCCCGCTTTTTGCGCCAGCTTCGCCAGCTTCACCACGCGCGAGTTGGGCGGTCCGCCAATTCCCACCTCACGCACCGTTTTCGCATCCATACTGGTGAGCAGCGTTACCGCAAGAAGCCGTGGCCGGTCCGCACCCATTGGCACGCCGGCACTTATAGCCTGTGCCGCGGCGTGCATCATCGCGGTGCCGCCCAGGGCATGCACATTCACCAACTGCACGCGCGGCAATCCCGCCGACGCCAGCACGGCGCCTGCAACCGTATTCGGAATGTCGTGGAATTTCAGATCCAGAAAGATGTCCGCGCCGAGCTTCGCCACCTGGCGGACCGCTTCCGGCCCGGCAGTGGTAAAGAGCTGGCTGCCGATCTTGAACATGCCCACAAGATCCGAAATTTGGCTCGCAAATCTCAGCGCGGTGGACAGGGAATCGAAGTCGAGCGCTACAATCAGGCTGCTTCGTGGATGGGCGTCAAAGGTCAAGGTCGGGGACGCGCCCGAAGTTTGTTAGTTCTGGCTTCCGTCGTCTCGAGTTCGCTTTGGCGGCAGCTGCATCAGTTCCAGCCGCACCTGGCTGACTCCCGAGTTGATCAGGCCAATCTTCCGGGCTACGCGATAGGATACATCAATTTCGCGTCCTTCTTGATAAGGACCCCGGTCATTAATACGAACAACCTCAAATCTGCCGTTCCGGGTGTTCACAACCCGCACCCAGGATCCGAACGGAAGGCTCGGGTGGGCGGCCGTCAGGCTCTCGGCGTTAAACCGCTCGCCGTTCGCGGTCTTCTTGCCGTCGAAGTTCGGACCATACCAACTGGCGTTACCTACCCACACCTTGATCGGCTTTACCGGCTCGCTCTTCAAAGCCACCAAGGGTGCTTCCATAGCGGGTGCGATCAGAAACATCAGCGGCACCCAACGAATCGCGGCCCATGTTACAAAGAGTGGTCGTCTCATAGTGTGTTTAATCCGCTACAAACTAGAAAAAAGTGTATCCAAAAAACCGCATTATGTCAACCATTTTCTTGAGAAAA
>JGI12635J15846_10000187_pt1 | contig 48267 bp, 30 predicted proteins | sample BlaSpr_A8_OM2_M2_FD_15846 | JGI IMG/M metagenome (IMG submission 15846)
CAACCCGCCGATCCTCAGGGGCGGGAAGCTCCGCGGCTCGCTGAAGATCCCGGATTTGTGTGTGCGTGGGATAGCGGGGACTACCCATTTTTTCGTAGGCCGGATGGATGTCTCCGTGGTTGATATCAACTTGTGAGATCAAGGCGTGCTTTGCGTTCGTGCCCTTGAGCCGCAAGCTAATCTGCTTTGGAGAACCGGCCTCTCCTGGTGAAGCGTAGTTCCACACCGCCAGCACCAGGGTGCCGTCTTTTCTGCGGGTAAGGAGAGCCGAATCGGAATCTATTTGGATTCGTTCGTCGCCCAGCTTGTGCAGAAGTTCGAAGGCATTGAAAGCCGGCTTCGGAATGTCGTCCTCCGCGATCAGCCCGTAGCCGCCATAAAAAGGTGTCTTCACCACGCCCTGTTCTTCGAACACATCGGAGAAGCTCCAGTAAGACATCGAATCCACCAGTCCATCGCACTGGCGAATAGTGTCGGCCATCCACGGCCCCATGTAGGCCGCGTCGGTGACGTCGGGCTCGTTCTTATAGCTGGCGTTGAACTCGCTCCAGATCAGTGGCAGGTTCGGCATCGCTGAGGATTTTATCTGGCCGTGAACTTTATCCACCGCGCGGCAAACCATCCGATCGCGAGGAATGTTCTCTTGCGTGCCGAAAATATCTTGAGCGCTGTCGTTTGCGTAAACGTGAGTTGAAACGTAATCCACGGGAATCTGCTTCTCCGCGCAGTGACGAATGAAAACATCCACCCACGCCGCCTGCGCGGTAGCCGGTCCGCCTACGCGCAGCCGTGGGCTGACCTGCTTGAGTGCCAGAGCGGTGTGATCGTAGAGTTCCCAGTAAGTCTCCTGCTTCGGCTGTCCGGCCCAAAAATCAAGATTGGGTTCATTCCACACTTCGAAATACCATTGCGCCACTTCATCCGCACCATAGCGCTCGATAAGATGTCGTGCGAACGCGGCGATCAGGTCATCCCAGCGGCGCCAGTCCTTGGGAGGAGCAATATTCGGGTGGTACCAGAAAGGATGAAGAGTGTGGCTGGCCGCCAGCTGATTGGGCATAAAGCTGATCTCCACGAAAGGTCGCACCCCGACGGCCAGCAACCGGTCGTAGATTTGATCGATGTAAGAAAAGTTGTAAACCGGGTTTCCCTGGCTGTCTTCGGAGTAGATGCCGACTTCGTCATTAAAAATGCCGTGGAAGCGAATGTAGCGGAAGTCGGTGATCTGCCTCACCGCATGCAAGTCGCTGCCATAACTTTCACGCAGGCTCAGGATCGCGCGTCCTGAGCCGAACATCTGCTCCCAGAAGTGGGGAAAGGGATGCGAGGCCGCCTTGGCATCGACGATGATCTCCGGGGTCGATCCCGACTGAGCGATGAGTAAAGAGCCATTCGAGGAAAACACTAGGAGCACTGCGAGAGCAAGATTGAGGAGACGTTGCGTACCGTATCGTCGCATTAGGCCATCCATTTCCGATACAGATATTTAGATGACAGATCTTCGGATGACAGACGGTTAGTAAATCATTTCCGCCGGGCGATTGGAGTTTCACGCGACTTTCGCGTGGGACCCATTCGAACTCATGCGTGCCGCCGGCTTCTCCTGCAACAGGAGTTCCGTGGCCTGCACTCGCGGGTTGTTGTGAAACCAGCGTTGCACAATCTCGTCGTCAAGGAAATTTGCGATGGCGAGCAGGCTCATGCCCTGGTGATGAGCCATCCAGCATCGGACCACTTCGGAACCCCGCGGCAGTGAGGGGGTAAAATCCAAAGCCTCGTAAAATCCGTACGGCCCCAGCCAGCGTTTGCGTTGCATCTTGCGCAAGTTCCGCGTAGCAGCGACAGGATCAATATCGAGTGCCAGGAAGGTTGAATAAGGAGAGATTACCGGACCGTCCTGTTCTGGCTTGAAAATTGCTAATTGAGGCACGCCAAAAGCAAAGTAGTGGTAGTTGGCGGAATCATCCAACTTGCTGGAGGATGATTCGGAAATGCCCCAGCAGGGTGCGCCCTTCTCGGCTGCGTACGCTCGTTGGGCGCGAACCGCGGTTTCCGCCGCGCGCTGTAACAGAGTATTTGGATACAGCCGCATCCAGAGCGTCGGCATCAGGTACTCAAACATTGTTCCGGTCCACGAAAGCAGACCGGTCATTCCTTGCTCCTGCATCAGCGGACGCCCCAGCTCGAACCAGCTCTCTTGCGGGATATCGTCTTTCGCAATGGCAACAAAATAGGCGATGCGCGCTTCACTCGCCAGCAGGTCGTAACACGCAGGATGATTCTGTTGTTTTTCCATCTCGAAGGCGACGGATAGCAGGGCTCGGCTGCGATTCAGCAGAAATCCAAAATCCATTTCGTCGGAAAGTGCGAATGATTGATCCGCTACTCGGTTGATCTCATCGATGAGGCGCACCGTCCGGGAACGCGCATCGGGAAGCAGTTCGAGCAATTCGCGGCAAAGCGCGACTGACTCCTCCAATCCCGTGGCATCAAGCCTCGCACGCAATTGAATGGCGAGGCCATCAATAAACTGCGGAATCTGTTCGAGTGTCGGACCATGACTCGGCAGACTTACCGGATGGACCGCCTGGTCTTTTATGCCGGCATATTCCGGCAGAAGCCAGGGTGAGTAAAGCTGCACGGTGCGGCAGATCTGCCGAATACGTTCTTCGGCCTGGTTCAGGAACCAACTGCTGTCGGCTTGATTCGCAGTGGGGGATGGCTGATGAATGTCCTTCAGGACCGCTTCTGGAATATCGAGAACGTACTGCAACCAGTCTTGCCGCCGGAGCGCCTTTTCGATCGGAGCATACTTCCGCCGCGGAATTGCGCCCAGGCCGGACAGCAGAGAGAGATGATCGAGGAGGCCATCGGCCAATGCGCGCGGAAATAGAGGCCGGTTTAGCAGATCTAGAGACCCTTGCTGCAAAGTCCAAAGTGACGCCACTAGATTGCCGCTATCCACGCTTGAAACGATGGCCGGAGTAAAGGGCATCAAAGTCTGCGTGTCATACCAGTTCAGGAGATGCCCCCGGTGTTTTTTCAACTCGGAGACCGTCGCCAGAGTGCGCAGGGTCTGTTGAGAAAATTCCGCCACCGTGAGATAGCCGAATTGGCAAGCTACTTGGCGCGCGTTAAGAAGCAAGCCAAGATTCGTGGGAGAAACCCGAGGCGCAACCTTGGTATCTTTTTCCAGGACATTGTCGGGAATCAGCCAGTGGTTCTCCTCGGTGCTGAACGCGGCAAAATACCGCCAGGTGCGGAGCGCGGACACGCGAAGCAGCCATCGATCGCGCTCCGAGGTCTGCTTGCGCGGACTTTGCGGCGGGCGGTTCAGCCACAATGAAACCGGCTTGCTGCACGCCCACAAAAAAAGAACAGGCAGCGCCGCTGGCAGCGTGCTGGGGCGTACCAACCAAACTAGAAGAAATAATCCAATCGCGAGAGCCGGAGTCCAGTTGAGGTAAATGTCGAGCGTAGTGCGCTTGTCGCCCGCGAGTTCCGCTTCCGCCGAGGTTTCCCATTGCAGAAGTCTTTGCCGCGTGATCAGGCGCCGAACCATCGTTCTTGCCAAAGCATCAATCGACAGCAGCGCCTGATGCGCGAGGAATGTAATAGTCAACCAGTTCGCAATGCTGGCATTGAGAAAGGCATCGAATGCGTCGCGGACGATGGGGCGTTTCCCCGTCGTAGTTGCGTGCACCAGATCGAATATCAACTGGCACAGCGCAGGCAAAAAGAGAATGAGTACGGTGGCAATGGTCCAGGAGCCCGCGCCTCCGGGCAGGCACAACCATCCCAACAGGAACAAAAGAAAAATGGCGGGTTCCACCAGGCTGCGCCGCAGGTTATCGAGGATTTTCCATCTCGAAACCACGGAAAGAGGGTTGGGAACTCGATTTCCGGATTCTTCTGGAACCAGGGGAAGCAGCCATCCCGCGATCTGCCAGTCGCCCCTCATCCATCGGTGCTTTCGCCGGTTGTGAGCGCTGTAGTGGGAAGGGTAGTCCTCAATTACCTCGATATCGCTGACCAAACCCGCCCGGGCATAGGCGCCTTCCACAAGATCATGGCTGAGCAACGCATTCCGCGGAAACCGGCGATCGAGAACGCGGTGCAAGGTTTCTACCTCGTAGATCCCTTTTCCCACGAAAATGCCTTCGCCGTAGAGATCCTGGTACACATCGGAGGTAGCATGAGTGTAGATGTCGAATCCGGTTTGCCCCGAGTAAATGCTGGCCAGCCTGGACTGCGCTGAACTTCGAACACTCACCCCCACCCGGGGCTGAAGAATGCCGTAACCCGCAACCACGATCCCTTTCTCCGGATCGATAATCGCTTGATTCAGCGGATGCGCCAGGGTACCAACCATCCGGCTGGCCGATCCTCGCGGCAACTCAGTATCGGAATCAAGGGTGATGACGAAACGAACACCCGACAGTATGGAAAGATTTCCGACCTTGACCGGAAAGCTGTCAAACTTTCCACGCAACAGATTGTTCAGATCCATTAATTTGCCGCGCTTGCGCTCCCAGCCCATCCAGAGCCGTTCGCGCGGGTTGTAGACCAGATGACGATGGAATAAGAAAAACGATCCCATGGCTTGCGCCGCATATTTGTCGTTGAGCTTGCGGATCAGAGTCGAAGCCAGGTTTACAAGGACATTATCTTGCCGTGGCTCCGATGGAGAATCAGGGAGGTCGGAAAGCAGTGCAAAATGGACGTTTGCATCCTGATTACCGAGATAGCGAACTTCCAGATCGTCCACCAGCTTGCGGACTTGCTTCTCATTCATCAACATGGTCGGAATCGCCACCATGGTTACGCAATCGTTCGGAATGCCCTCGGAAAAATCGAGCTTGGGCAAAGTCTGGGCCGGCAACACCAGAGTGGCCAGGTAATTCATGATTTGGACGGCGCTCTGCGAACCCGGCAACAACACAGCTAAAATCGCGAGTAAAACCAAACCAAGAGAAGTGCTGGGCGGCGTCAATTGCAGAACGACCGCAGACACTATTGCGAACGTGAGGGCGGCTATGCCCGGCAGGTAAAACTCATCTGGGTGGTCGAGAAGAAAAGTGCGCAAGCGCTGCACAANCGGCGGGTGGAAGCCAACCTTCTGCCGCAGAGCAGCTCTGCCTTCGGCCAGCAGATACGATCCTACGTGAGACTCGCGCAGAGTGAGGCGCGGATCCTGGCTTGGATGTGCCTGCGCCTCGCGGGCCAGCGCGAGTACTTCGCTGGCAACCCTCGACTCCGAACAGTCGCAGCGGTCGGCGATCGTCACCAGCCGTTTGCGGTAGAGCTCGCGCGTCTCGTAATCCATCCGGGAATAAGCACCGGCCGGGTCTTGCCGCAGGACTTGGTCAAACAAAATCAGCGGCTCGATGATCAACTTCCACGAGGTTTGCTTAATATCCTGCAGGCTGCGGACCAGTTCCTGAATGCCATAGGAAGGCGAGGGATCCTCGAGCAGCCGCCGCCCCCGCTCCGCGATGTGCTCCAACAGCACAATCTTCATGACGGGGATGAGCATCCAGAGCTCCGTCATCTTGAGAACCGTGACACCCTGGAAAGCCTGAATGTATGCGGTGAAGCTCGGCTCACTGAATTGGAAGCCGCTGGCGGCGAGCAAGCCGTCAGCCAGTGCGGCGATTCGTGGAATCACTTTGCCGTCAGGAGTCCGAACCTGGGGAAGCTTGTGCGGAGCGCTAAAGGTCCCACAGGTGGTTTGCAGCTCCCCCGCGATCAGGAACATGTTTTCCTGCAGGCGCAGAAAATCCTCGGAAGCTGTTTTTGTCGCGCGGGCTTCGAGCGAAATTAATAACGGATGGAATGCACGGTTAAGGGTTTCACAACGATCGCGGAAATGGCGCGATTCTTGTTGTCCCGGCATCCAGGCCAGGGCGCGGGCGAGGTCGGCAGCGTTTGAGGATAACGTATCCGGTTCGGGTCGTCCCATATCCAGAGGTGTACTCAGGTCTTTCGGTTCTGTAGTAACGAGTTCCAGATGACTGCTCGGTGGTGTCATTCTACGTTTTCCTAGCGATAGCTCGAGGCCTGCATCTCGAACATTTCCGCATAACGACCGCCCAGGCGTGCCAGTTGGTCGTGGGTCCCTTCCTCGGCGATCCTGCCGTTTTCCAGAACTAGGATGCGGTCCGCTGAACGCACGGTTGAGAAGCGGTGGGAAATAAAAAACGCCATCTTTCCGGCCGTGAGTTCTGCAAAACGATGAAACACTTCGTATTCGCTGCGCGCGTCCAGAGCGGCAGTTGGCTCGTCAAGAATCAGCAGTTGGGCGTCGCGCAGGTAGGCGCGTGCCAGCGCGACTTTTTGCCACTCGCCACCGGAAAGATCGATTCCTTGCTCGAATCTCCGGCCCAGCATTTGGCCATACCCCCCGGAAAGCCGACTGATCGTCTGATCCGCCATGCTCTTCTCTGCGGCGCTCTTCAACAGCTCCAGATTACCGATTTCCTCGATGCGGCCAACCGCTATGTTTTCCCCGGCAGTCATTTCGTAACGCATGAAGTCCTGGAAGATCACGCCAATCTCGCGATGCAGATCCTCCAGATCATATTCGCGGAGGTCGATACCATCCAGCAGGATTTGCCCTTCCGTGGGGTCATACAGGCGCGTGACCAATTTCACGATCGTCGTTTTCCCTTGTCCATTTTCGCCGATCAGAGCCAGTCGCTCGTTGGTATGCAACTGAAAATTGATACGATCCAAAACCCGCCGTGAATTGCCCGGGTAGCAAAACGAGACGTTCCTGAATTCAATTCCGCGCACAATCGGCCGGGGCGCCGGCAGGGCATTGGGTTTGGACTGAATCGTCGGCTTCATTTCAAAGAATGCCAGCAAATCGGTCAGGAACAATGCCTGGTCCCCGATGCCGGCAAAGGTAGAGAAGATCTGTTCAATATTGCTGCTGGCCTGTTGAATGGCCCCGGCCAGAAAGGTCAATGAGCCGATAGTCAGCACACCCGCCACGGTCCGCCAGATCACGAAGACATAGGCAGAGTAATATCCCGTGGTGCCGATCATCGAAAGCAGTGCTCCGGCGATGAGCTTGCGTCGAGACAAGGCGACGTTTTCTTCGTAGATGCCGTCGGACAAATGGGTAAATCGATCCCGCAGGAAATTCTTCAGTCCAAAGAGCTTCAACTCCTTTGCCGCTTCTTTGCTTCCCCCCAGGATCCGCAGGTAGTCCAATTGCCGCCGCACCGGTGTCTGCCGGAAATTCTTAGCGTATCCCAGGAAGGCGAAATGGCTTTCACCAAGGAATGCGGGAACCACCCCCGCAATCAGCAGGAGCATCAGCCACGGAGAGAACAACATGATGGAGACCGACAGGGTGATGGTGGTGATGGCCTGCTGCACCAGCCGCCCGATCTGCTGGATCATCACCAAACGATCCGTTGCCTGCACCCGGGCCCGCTCTAGACGGTCATAGAAGACCGGATCTTCATAGGCGATCAGATCCAGGCTTGCCGCATGGCTCATGACTCGAATGCTGACGTACCGGGTGTACTTATCGCCCAGCAGTGAATCCGAGTAGTCGATGCTGCGGAGGAGAATACTGTTCAGGACGGCCAGCGAGAATTCCGCCACCACCAACCACCAAAACCCCGGTCTCACCGTTTGGTGAGCGTGGACCGCGTAATTAATGTTGTCAATAATGAGCTTGGTAATCCACAGAAGCCCAACGGGCATCAGCGATGCGAATACCCGCGAGACCAAACCAAAAACCACAACGCCGGGGCCGGAGTCCCATACGATCTTGAGTACTGCTGGCACATTCCGGAGCGCTGAGATGCGTTCCTGCCATCCCCCCCAGAAATTTTGCCGTTCCGTCATGTGCGGTTGCTACCGTTTTCAAGCAAATTCCCATTGCCGGGCTCGCGAAAGTCCGTAAAGAGTGGCTAGGAGTATGACAGTCCTATCCTTAGGAATGCAACGGCCCCAAAGAAGATGCCGAAACCCTGAGCAGGGTTTGTCGGACACCCCCGGCTGCGTGAAGCTCCCCCCGCGCTCCCGCCAACCTCTTTGCGATTATCATCAACCAACAGACGTGAAGCATTCAAGTAATTCGAGTTTCCGGAATCTCGGAAATGCCCTTTTTGGCTTCCTGCTGGTATCGGGCCTTGCTCATACAAGTTTTGGGCAAAATCCGCAGCCGGCCGCCAAATCAAGTCGCTCCAGCCAGAATTTGACGGCTCCAGGGGAAAACGCTCGCGGCGAATACATCGTGAACAACGTGGCAGTGTGCGGCCAGTGTCACACACCGCGTAACGCCAAGGGGGAGCCAGACCGTACCAAATGGTTGGAAGGCGCTCCGCTGTGGTTAACGTCGGCGCAGCCGGTGGAAAATTGGCCGCTTAGCGCGCCCCGGATTGCCGGAGCCCTACCCGGAACCGATGCTGAGATGCTCACGCTGCTAACCACCGGAATCTGGAAAACGGGAACCTACTTGCGCCCGCCTATGCCCCAGTTTCGGATCAGCCGTGAGGATGCCGAAGCGGTGATCTCTTATCTAAAATCGGAAGCTCCAGCCCCGAAATGAATGGCTCCTGCCCGTTGAACGAGACCGTCCCGGAAGTTTCTGCCTGAGAACTTGATGGGAACCCCTCCGTTCCAAAGAACCAGATGTAACCGTGATCGGGGGGGAGCTACCGCGGCCGCTTGGCCATTTCGCCTAAAATGGCATACCCGCGAACGAGTACTTGCCGGTCTAGGCTGCGGCAGCCTGCAGTTGCAGGCAATTCTGCAGCGCTCTTAAGGCGTATAGGGCATCGTCCAGGGCCTGATCTTCCTCGATTGTATCGTTGCCGGTCGAAAACAGTTCGCGTGCTCGGGCCACAATCGCGTGCTCGGCGGTGGCGATTCGCCCCGGTATAAGATTCTTGTCCGCCTCGAATAGGGCAGCGGTATAAAGTTCGCGCCAAATTTCAGCTTTAGGGGAGGATTGTAAGTTCACCATAAACACCTCAGAATGCAGGGCGGAGACTCCGGATGAGATTGGATCGAAATCGAATTTACCTCCGCAAAAGACCGGAGTCTATAAGGGAAATACCGTAGGCCCGGTTCTAAGGTGTTCCCGGACACGATTACATCATTGCAGATAAAGCGCTACGGGAAGATCCGCCAAGGCTGTCGAGAGATTCATCCGCAATTGGTCAGCGNTTTTAACCAATTCAGGAGCGTCTCCGGTAAACACGCTCCGGTAGGTTGTTGAACACGGGCAGGACGGGAGCAAAATGTGAGTATCCTGCCAAATCTCGGGCCCGGTTGGCGAACCCTCGAGTTGACTAAGCAAACCGCCGATAAGCCTGGGGACGATCACTAGCGCATTGACACCTTCAAACCTGCGGATGAACGCAACCGCGTGATTCGCCCTGGCGCCGTGGACCGCCAGCGGAACATATTCACCCTCCCGGAACAGTGCCGGATATTGTTTGCGCAAGCCCAGAGTCTTCCAAATCACATATAACTTCAGGCGGCCATCCTGGGGCGCCGCCAGCGATTCCTTTGCCGCCGAATTGCCCGGGTCGTTGCCGAAGTTGCGAAGATCTTCGAGCGCTCGCGCACGTCGGAAATAATCGACGGGGCGACGGTTATCAGGGTCGACCAAACTAAAATCCCACAGGTCGTTGCCCTGATAAATATCAGGGACGCCCGGGCACGCCAGCTTGAGCAACGTCTGCGAGAGACTGTTCCACAGGCCAATGCGGGCGACTCGCTGCTGGAAGGGCACAAAATTGTCGAGAAACGGATTACCGGAATCAGTATTCAACAGCGCCGCCACGAACGACGAGACCGCGTGCTCGTATTCCGTGTTGCGATTGATCCAACTGGTGTTTTGCTTGGCTTCGCGGAGCGCTTTCAACATATAATTCTCGATCCGCTCGCGAAAAATCTTCCGATCGTCGGCGTTACTGAAAGGCTCTGCCGGCCACGCCCCGATTAATGTCTGATAAAGAAAATATTCGTCATTCGCCGAAGGCGCGGTCTGTTCATTGACCACCCTCCGATGCTCACAATTGAGGAGCTTCCACTGCCGCACATGAAGTCTCCACAACCCCGGAATCTCAGAGAGCACGTTGATCCGGGCGCGCACATCTTCCGAGCGCTTGGAGTCGTGCGTACTGGTGGCCAACATGGTGTGAGGCCAATCGCGTAGGCGCTCCTGGTTCGCCGCGTGAAACGCAGGTGCGGTAAGTCCAAAACAATGAAGATCTCCTCCCACATCGTTCAGCGAGACCAACCGGTTGTACCGGTAGAAGGCCGTGTCTTCCAATCCCTTCGCCATCACCGGACTGCTGAATTGCTGGAATTTCATGGCGAAAGCAGTCACAGTTTTTTGATACGCCGGATCCTGTCCATCGGCGATGCGCGTCAAAAGCACATCTCTGACGAAATCGAGCACGCTAGTATCCACGGCCGGATTCCTCCTCTTGGCAGCCCGAATCGCACCGTCGATATAGTTCGCATCGCTCTCCGAGATTCCAGCAGGACTGACGTAAGTCCGGTAGACGGGAAAGTTTGCTACCACCTCCATGAGCGCATCACGCAAGCTGTTGAGGGTGAAGTCGCAGGTATGTCGCTTGGAAAGCGCAATCCGGGTCAGTCGATTGGCCAGCACGTTCAATTCACTGACCAGCGCAACTCGAATAATGAGTTTGCGGCAGCGATAGGCAAGTTCTCCAAAATCGATTTCGTTTCTGGTGAAATTATGATAAATCCGCGCAAAGCGCGCGGCCGCCGCTGGGTCGACGAACAACCCATTCACCAGATTGGAAAAATCGTAGCCGGTTGTGCCCGCGACTGGCCATTCGCTGCGCAGCCGCTCTGAGCCGGTAAGGATTTTCTCGATGACTACATAGCGCGAACCGGCCTCGCCGCTCTTGCCATGGTTCGCAGCCTCCACCAGGCTTCGCCTCAAGCGTTCAAAATATTGAGCTGGATCGTACAATCCGTCGGGATGGTCCACCCGCAGGCCGTCCACTTTTCCTTCCGCCACGAAATTCAAAATGAGCCGGTGAGTGGCCTGAAATACGGCTTCGTTTTCCGTGCAAATACCCGCGAGGTCGTTGGTATCGAAAAAGCGCCGGTAATTGATATCATCGGAGGCGACTCTCCAATTGGCCAATCGGAAAGTCTGCGCCTTGATGAGTTCATGAAGCGATTCAAAGCTCTCCGGATCGGCGGGATTGCCATTCATTGCATCGACGGCCTCTTCGATGCCAACGGCAATCTGGGGCGCCCGCGCGCATAAGGCAGCCAGCCGGCGCTTGTTGATCTCCTTGTCGCGATTGCGCTCGGCAAGCCGTTCGCTGCTCAGCTCTTGCCGGCCGGGCAAATGGCCGAATGCCGTGATCAGACTCTGAAGCTCCAGCAGGTCGGGATTCTGCTCACCCAATTTCAACAGAAGCGATTCTATAGACCGTCGCAGAATTCGAGGGTACTCTCTTGGCCCAATAGGAAAGCGGTGCTCCTTATATGCAATATAAAAATCCCCGTTCTCTTTGCGAAAAACCAGTTTCAGTTCGCCGCTCTCCAGCACCGTCCCGTAGTGATCGTGCAAAACTGGAACTAGAACTTTTCCGTGAAGCTCATCTTTCAGCGGCCGCCAGTCGATGTCGAAAAAGCACGCATAAGAAGACGCTGGACCGTTTTCCAGCACATCCAACCACCATTCATTATCGCTCCCCATCACCGCCATGTGATTCGGCACGATGTCGAGAATCAGTCCCATCTCGTGCTTGTGAAGCGTATCCACGAAATGGTCAAACTCTTCCGGGCCGCCGATCTCCGGGTTTAATGAATTGTGATCGACGATGTCGTATCCGTGCATACTCCCCGGCCGGGCTTTCAGGAAGGGAGAGATATAGCAATGACTGATGCCGAGCGCAGACAGGTAGGGAACTACCGCCGTCGCCTGCGCGAATGTAAAGTCGCGATTCAATTGCAGGCGATAGGTCGCGCGCGGGACCGAGCAGTTCGGCTTCATGAGTTCAAGAACCAGACCACAGACCAGGCTGGCAACGTTCCTCGCTTCCATTCCTTCTCACGGACCTCTTCGCTGGCATAAATAGTCTCAGAGTCCGGCGGAAGCGTAACTCCAGAAAGGGTTTCTCCTCCGAGATTTGCCAGGAGAGTAAGTCTTCGATCACCTGGGAACTCCCAGTGTGCGGTCAGGCCGCAATTTCCACAAGCTGTATAACTTGCCTTGATGCCGCATCCACTCAAAAGACGCGGAACGATGTGCTGAGAGCGCAACGTCAGAAGCTCCCGATAGAAGCGCAACCATTCTCGATTAGGAGCTTTCCCGACAACATCCCAGTCAAGCCGGGAGCTCTCAAACGTTTTGGGATCGCTCGGGTCGGGGATTCCCTTGCGGGAGTCTGGGTTGTTGAACCTAGTGAAACGAGCGAACTCATTTCTTCGGCCCGCCGTAACCGCCGCCGCCAGGTCTTTCTCAAAATCACAGAAAAACAAAAACGGAGTCTGCGCTCCAAACTCTTCCCCCATGAACAGCAGCGGAGGCGAAGGTGCAAGCAGAAGAATCGCAGTCGCCGCGCGAACGGCCCGCGGATCGGCAATCGTGAGAATTCTCTCCCCGAACGCGCGATTTCCTATCTGATCGTGATTTTGCGAAAACGAGACGAACGCGGTTGGAGGCAAGCCTTCCGTAGACTCGCCGCGCTTTTCGCCATTTCGGTAAAGCGACGCCTCGCCCTGATATGCGAATCCCTTGACCAGGCAACAGCCCAGGTGATCGAGAGGGCGATCGGAATAGTCGGAATAGTAACCATCCTTCTCGCCTGTAACGAGCACGTGCAGGGCGTGGTGAATATCGTCATTCCATTGCGCGTTGTATGCGAGAGGCTGGCACGGCGGCGTCCGCCGAAGATAACTGGACTGATTACGATCGTTCTCCAGAATCAAGTGGACGTGCCGACCTGGTTCGGTGGCGCTGCGTACGGTGTTGGCCAACTCCGTGAGAACGTCGGGAGTGGAGTCGTCCACGATCGCATTAACCGCGTCCAGACGCAGGCCGTCGAAATGGTACTCAGTCAACCAGTACAGGGCATTGTGGATGAAGAAGTCCCGCACTGCTCGGCTCTGCGCGCCATCGAAATTAATCGCGTTGCCCCACGGAGTGTGGTGGCGATTGGTGAAAAACTGCGGAGCGTAAAGGCCGAGATAATTTCCCTCCGGCCCAAAGTGGTTGTATACGACGTCCAGCAAAACCATCATCCCGCGGGCGTGGGCGGCTTGAACCAATTGCTTGAGATCGTCCGGGCGGCCGTACGTGCTATCCGGCGCGAACGGTAACACGCCATCGTACCCCCAATTTCGCTGGCCCGGAAAATCCGAGATCGGCATCAACTCCAGGGCGGTGACTCCCAGATCTGCCAAATACTCGAGGTGCTCGTCAACCGAAGAAAATTTTCCAGACGGAGTGAAAGCGCCCACATGAAGCTCGTAGAGGACGGCCTCCTCCCATCGTCGGCCAAGCCATGCATCATCCTGCCAATCGAAGGCATGAGAGTCGATCACTTCGCTGGGACCGTGAACATCCCGCGGCTGAAACCGCGACGCTGGGTCGGGGACTTCCTGTTCACCGTCAATTCGAAAGCGATAGAGACTCCCGGGCTTCGCCGCATCGGTTACAACTTCAAACCAACCTTGATCGCGGGCCTCAAGAGGCAAACCCTTGACCTTCCCAACATCTTCAAGACAAAGCTCCACGTGACGTGCCGCGGGAGCCCATAAACGAAAACGCATGCTTCCATCCTGACGACACTCCGCACCAAACGGCATACTATGACGGCGCTTCATTCGATTCTTCTTTCGATTCTTCCTTCGATTCTTCCTTCTTGCCGTTTCCGCGACGTTCCATAAGCACCACCATGGACCGGGCTTGCAAGGGGTATGCCGTGCCGAAATCATGAATGCCGGCTGCCCGCAGGCCATCCTCGCGGGAGGTGTCCATCCATGCCATCCAGCGCGATGTCGGACGGAACGCCGGCATACTGAACGCCACATCCTGGTGGTGCGGGTTCAGAAGCACGAGGAAATCTGTGTCGCTGACTTTCCGTCCCCGCTCATCGGTTTCATCGAGTCCCTGGCCCGACAAGAACATCCCCAGGCAATAAATAGCTGGGTTGCGCCACTCGTCCTCCGACATCTCAGTTCCGGAGGGGTTTAGCCACAAGATATCCTTTACGTCGGCGCCCTTAATCGGACGCCCCTGAAAGAAACGCCGGCGGCGAAATACAGGATGCTTCTTGCGAAGATTGACCATTCGTTGCACGAACGCCAAAAGGTTACGGTCCGGGGGCTGCAAATTCCAGTTCAGCCAACTAATTTCGTTGTCCTGGCAGTAGGCATTGTTGTTTCCCATTTGCGTGTGCCCGATGGCATCTCCCGCATACATCATGGGTACGCCCTGGGAGAGCAGCAACGTTGCCAGCAGATTCCGTTTTTGCTTGGCGCGCAGAGCCTGAATGTCGGGGTCGTCGGTCGGACCCTCGACCCCGCAATTCCAGCTCCGGTTATTGTTGTTGCCGTCGCGATTATTTTCGCCATTCGCTTCGTTATGTTTGTCGTTGTAGCTGACCAGATCCTGTAGCGTGAAGCCGTCATGCGCGGTGACAAAATTCACGCTGGCATAAGGACGCCGCCCGCTGTGGGCGTAGAGATCGCTCGATCCCGTGATGCGGTAAGCAAGATCGCCTACAACCCCGCTGTCTCCCTTCCAGAAAGATCGCACCGTGTCGCGATAGCGATCGTTCCACTCCGCCCAACCCACGGGGAAGTTTCCCACCTGGTAACCGCCTTCTCCCAAATCCCAGGGTTCGGCGATCAATTTCACCTGCGAGAGCACCGGATCCTGATGAATGATGTCGAGAAATGTCCCGAGCCGGTTGACTTCATGCAGTTCGCGGGCAAGCGTGGCGGCAAGGTCGAAGCGGAAGCCATCCACGTGCATCTCCAGAGCCCAGTAGCGCAGGCTGTCCATGATCAACTGGAGAACGCGAGGATGCTGCATATTCAGCGTGTTTCCAGTTCCCGTATAATCCGTGTAGTAGCGCGGATTATCGGCGACGAGGCGGTAGTAGGCGCTGTTATCGATGCCCTTGAGCGAGAAGGTCGGACCCATTTGATTGCCTTCCGCCGTGTGGTTGTAAACCACGTCCAGAATCACCTCCAGGCCGGCGGAGTGCAGCGTCTTCACCATGGTCTTGAATTCTCGGATCGAACTCGTCGCCAGGTAACGAGGCTCGAGCGCAAAAAAGCCGATGGAGTTATATCCCCAATAGTTTCGCAGGCCGCGTTCCACCAGTTGACGATCGTCCACAAAACAATGCACGGGCATGAGTTCGATCGAAGTCACTCCCAGCCGCGTCAGGTATTCGATCACCGGTGCGGTTCCCAGTGCCGCGTAGGTCCCGCGCAAATGCGCCGGAACATCCGGATGACGCTCGGTGAATCCCTTGACGTGCATTTCGTAGATCAGGGTTTGATGCCACGGAATATTCGGCCGCGCGTCCGCCCCCCAGGTAAAAGCGGAGTCAACGACGCGGTTCTTCGGCATTCCCGCGGCATTGTCACGGCGGTCAAAGGACAAATCTTCCTGCTTATGTCCAACCCGATATCCAAAATGCGAGTCGTTCCAGTTAATCGTTCCCAGTACTTGCTTGCCGTAAGGATCAAGGACAAGTTTGTGGGGATTGAATCGATGGCCTTGAAGCGGAGCATATGGCCCAAAGACGCGGTATCCGTACAGTTGCCCGGGACGAACCTCCGGAAGATACCCGTGCCAAACCATGTCGGTTTGCTCGGGAAGCGGGATGCGCCCAATTTCACGTTTCCCCGAAATGTCGAAAAGGCAGAGGTCAACCTTCTCGGCATGTTCCGAGTAGAGAGCGAAGTTAACGCCCTCACCGTCCCAGGTTGCGCCCAGCGGATAGGGCCGCCCCGGCCAGACGATGGTTTGATTAGTCATTTACCTCCTCAAGCCTACACGCGAGGAGGCACGGTGACACGCAGAATGCAGGGATATGCAAAAGCCGCATGGATTGTCGTTCCTCAAAGTGTGCGGATAAAACTTCGTCGAAACTGCGCACTGCCGTATGAATCGCCGCCCCGTCCACGAATGCCTGGGATTCTGGACCTTCGTGGCGCGGCCGCTCGATAACCGATAGTTCGATGCTGCGGGAGTAGTTAAGTTTGCCGTCGCGCTCGGGCACATCGGTAGGCAAAGTGAAGGCTGGCTCGTTCGTCTCTAGTCCGTCTCTCTGCGCAATTTATTTGCAAGTTTCTTTGTCTCTCTTTCCTGCGCGATATTCACGATTCCGTTTGCATCGTCGTAGAGGCTTTCGCGCAAGAGATTCGCAAGCCGAGCCTTGAGCTTTGCCCGCTCTACTAGCACTAGCGGTCGGGGAACATGGATAGTAGATGATTGCTGGATGCATGTCAGAGTGCCTCCGCCGAAACTGGAGTTGATATTGATATCAAGATCGGAATCTTTAGATATTTGAACCACGGCCTGAGCGCTAACGAGAGCAAAAGCCAGGCTGGCCGCAAACCATGTGAGGGTTTTCTTGTCTTGCACATCTCTACCTCGATTTCTTCGCCGAGGAATAACTCGCAAATCCGTCGGGCGCAAGGGAGATGTCAGGTGCACGCGGTCTGGTTGCTCAACAGTTGCTCAGTACCACAATGCAATGCACGTAGTAAGGCCTTTGCCGTAGGTGGGTAATTTTGCAGGAGCGCCAGCGCAGGGGATTTAACTTTTTTGGCATTAGCCTTCTTAGGCATTCGCGCGGAGCAGAAGGCAGGCCAAACTCGTTTGCGAAACACATTCTACATGGCAACAGGATTAGAGTGAAACCGCGTTCCTACTTAAGGTGCTGCCCGTATTGCAGGCCAAATGTTTGGCCGTCATAGTTTGAGAGCCTGCACGTTTTGCAACACTGGTTGTTCGCCGCTTCCGACCCTGAATTCCTGCGTGGGCTACCCATTTTGGAGGTTCGTAAATGCGTGCACTCTGCCGCGTCGTGAATGTCCTATCGCTTTGCGGAACAGTTTTCTTGATTTTGTTGAGCCTTGGAGTTGTAAGCTGTGGGGGCAGTTCGAATATGACAACCGCCCCCACTCCTACGCCCACTCCCACGGCTTCGCCTACACCCGCTCCCCCTCAGCCCTCATATCCATCCACACCGCCGGTACCAATCATTTGGTCTCCGAGCACCAGTAACCTGCCGGCCCCAACAGCGCAGGATCCGGCGACGTCCGATTGGGGCGCCGGATCGAATGATTTTCCGCTGACCGTCACCAGTCCAACAGCTGCGGCAAGCGTGACCTCTCCTATGAATGTGGTGGCCTCAGCTACGCCGACCAACCCTATTTTTTTCATGCGCGTTTACGTGGACAACGTCTCGGTCTACTACACATCTTCGAATTCCATCAACACGCAGATCTTCGCCGCCCCCGGCCGGCACACCGTTTTGGTTATGGCGGAAGATTCGAGCGGCGATGTTTCCGCCATACCGATTAGCGTCACCGTAACCTCACAATCGCAGACCGTCATCGGCAGCATTCAGAACACAGCAGGCTGGCAATCGTGCTCTGCGGTTTTCCCCGCCGGATCTCAACGCGCCGGACAACTCTGCGCCGCTGGAGAGAGCCAATACGTGCCCGTCTCAACGATGACGATGGGAGTATCGCCACCTGCGCCGGCCCCAGCCATGGATGGGAAATCGGCGCAGTTTAGTATGGGTCCGGGAACCAGCGCTCCATCGGCTGCGGATTACGGTTATTCCAACTATTTGTATTTCAATCCCATCACGGGCGGGAACGGCGTCACCACTTTTACCTATGACTTGTATTTTTGGATCGATAATCCCGATGCTCCGCAGGCCCTGGAGTTCGATGTGAATCAAGGTTACGACGACACCACCGCAGATGGAGGAACCGGAAGCCCGCAACGCTTCGTATGGGGATCGGAATGTAACTTGAAAGGCGATACGCCCCCCGGTCAATGGGATGTCTGGGACGATTCCATCGGAGTTTGGAAGCCGACAGGAGTCTCCTGCAAGGCGAACCAGGACATTCTGTTCAACACCTGGAATCATCTCACATGGAACCTTCACCAAATGGGAGGCATGGTTTATTACGACACTTTGACAGTCAACGGTGTGGCCAATCCGGTCAATATTTCTTATGTCAATCAGTCGGGCTGGACTTTAGAAGAGATTGATACAGCATTTCAAATGGACCTGGCCCAACCTCCAGTGGCCTACAACGTATGGCTGGATCAGGTGAGTTTGACCGCGCAGTGACGGTGAAAACGTGCGAGTTCATCATCGAATTTTCAAAACATCCGCACACCCCTCATTTCTGCAACCCAGAGGAGATATTGCCAACTTCCGGCAAATTTTCCATGAATCGAGGGCAAACCACGAGCAAAAATTCGCTGAAAGAATTGTATGTCGAAGAGCTTAAGGACTTAGAGCTTTCTTCAATGCCAGACCGCGAGCGATGGTGGCGGCTTTTTGCGTGAACAGGCCTTCACGAGGATGTGTCTGTCGAATCGGTGGTGACGCTCGACACCCAGCGCTTTTTCTGGGAGCTCGCCATTGGAATCTCACATTCCTCAGAAGAACGAGAAACAAGAGACAACTCTCAGATGCATTCCGGCCTGAAATGGCGGCCTAGAAACCTAGGTAGGGATTTGATGGCACATGCAGTTGCCACCGGATTCAGCTGAACAGGGTGACGGCTATATTTGATCAATTACTCAAGACTGAGGTTCATCTCCCCGCGTCTGTCGAAGTGGATCTGCAACATCTTTTCTTTTCCGCTGGCAAACTCTCCCGCAATGGTGGCGGAGTGATCGGCCGACCCCGGATCAGAGATAATCTGTACGCGCAATTCGTGGTTTCCCGCCGGGACCTGCACGGCATGAAATTCATGACCTTGCACATGGTGAAAAACTACAAGATGTTTTTTGTCCGTGCCCTCCAGCAGGCGGGTATAAGTCAGGCTTCCATCCACCCATATCGACAGATGTGCCTCCGCGAATTTGTGCTCCACCTCGATTTCCAAAGTTGCCGGGGCAGCTGCTAAAGGTGCCTCGGATATCGACGGAGGAACCGCCTTCGCCTCGGAAGGTTTTCGTCCCACCGCGACCCGAATGTTTTTGTGGGCCGGCTTCGGCGCTGTCTTCGCAGGGGGAATCGATGCGGTAGCGGATGGTGTAGTCGCTGCTGGCGCGGGCGGAACCGGCGCGACGCTCGGCGGCCCGAGGTTATCTGCCAGTCGCAGTGCTGCGGCCATTTCGTGTTCCGCACGGTTTTGAATCTGCGCTGTCTTCGGCGGAAATAAGTTGCTCATGCGAAGCGCGAAGACCGTAAGCCCCACCCCAAAAACGATGGCTGCAAAAGACCCGCTCCTCATCTTCTCCAGCAATTTCTCTGTCATCCGACTTCCGGCAGGGGAGACAGGCGCGATCAGTCGCGCCCCAGTCCTATATTGCCCGGTAGCGGAGGGGTTAGCCGTCTCACCTAACGGTTGTGCCATCAGACCGGGCGTCAAGCTTGCTTGCTTCACCTTGCTTCGTAGCTCCCGGCCTTCTCTAAGGTCTTGAATATCCAACGCGATTTCCAGGCCGCGCTGATAGCGCTGGGCGGGATCCTTTGCCATGGCGTGCGCGATGATGTAATCGAGTTCCTGCGGCAATTGTGTGTCGAGCACGGTCGCTGGAATCGGGTCGCGATTGACTACCTTGTAGGAAACTGTCATGGCGCTGTTTCCCTGAAACGGCCGGTAGCCGGTCAGCACGGTGTATAGAACGATGCCGAGAGAAAATAAATCCGATCGCCCGTCTACCGCTTCGCCATTCAGCTGTTCCGGCGACATGTACGCGGGAGTTCCAAGCACGCGCCCCGCCAACGTGTGAGTGGCAAGGTTCAGTTTGGCCACTCCAAAATCGGCGATCTTAGCATGCCCATCTTCCGTGATCAAGATGTTGGCGGGTTTCAGATCGCGGTGAACAACGTCCTGGGCGTGAGCGCAGTCCAGCGCTTCCGCCAGTTCTTGCGTCAATTGTAGAGCTGTGTATAGCGGCAACTTGTGGTCGTCTTGCGACAGAAGCTTTTCGAGCGACTGGCCACTTACGAATTCCATCACGATGTAGGGAGCGTGTGTTTCAGGCTCTTCGCCCACGTCGAAGATGGTTACAATCCCGGGATGCGACAGGCACCCCGCCGCTTGGGCCTCCCGAAAGAATCGTTCGCGATACTCCCGCTCTTCTTCCGGCGGCTGGCCGGCCAGGGAAAAAGTCTTTACGGCAACGACCCGGTTTATTTTAGGATCGCGCGCTTTGTAGACGATACCCATGGCACCACGTCCCAGTTCAGCCAGGATCTCGTATCGCCCAAAACGTTCGGCCTTGTGGTCGTCCCTAGCTGACATTGCGGTTCCAGAGTTTCACTGCGACTTGACAAATCTCGACGCCACTTTCGTTTCGCGCTTGCCTGCCCGGCGCTCTGACAACGAATACAAGTCCATGCTCGTCGCTGGAACGAGGTGCAGCGCCCCTCACCAATTGTTAATTGGACTTCCTTTTACTCCAAGTTACCGACGTGTTACAGGCGACCGGGTGCTTTTCTGGATCAGAGGAATAAAGACTGCTCAGCCCGTGGTTGGCATCGTCCAAAAACAAGTCTAAGGTCGATCCAAAAAAGCTGCGGGTCCGGCTTCCCGGACCCGCAGCTTTATCGCTCCCGTTGATCCCCGATTCAAACGAAAGAATCAGGGGGCTGACCTCACTGGTAATTGAAGCTCAATTGATCGAGGTAGATATTGTACGAATTCTGCTTGTCATTGCCGTCCATCTGATAGTTCACGGTCACGCCATACCATGATCCGGGGGCAGACCCGTGCCCGAACGTCCAATTGAGATTGTGCGTCACTCCGTTCAGAGTGATGGATTGATACACCAGTTGGTCGTTCGATGTCCGCTGAACCTTGATGGTGAGATGGTTCCACGCGTTGTTGTTGGGGTTGCATGCGATACCGGTCGGCGTCCAATGCGCGGTCTGGTTGTCCCAAACGTCCCATTCATGCCCGCCCGCGATCCGGCATTCATGGCCGAAAATGAACCCCATGCCGCCGAAAAACTGGTTGATATCGAATTCCAACGCCTGCGAAAGCCCCAGGTTGCTCCCAAAGAAATACACATCGTAGGTGAAGTCGTGGAGCGTAGGAACCAGCGTCTTATTGTTATCGGGCAGGCCTTGCGAAGAGAGCGGGCCGATTAAGTGATTATTCCACAAGGCATCAGTGTAGGGGACCTTTCCCCCCAAGTCGTACTCAGTAGCCACTCCGCTCAACGAAGGCGAGTTTACGCCCTGAGCCATCCAGAAACTTATTCCATTGCAGGGAGAGGGCGAGCAGTCCACGAAATTCGGCGGTCCCTGCCCGAATTCTTCCCACCCGCCGGCGTGCTGAATGTTGGTGAATGATTTGCCTCCACTGGCGCTTCCAGTGACCGTGATCTTGATCGCGGCGGTGGTCGCTCCGCCGCACTTGTCCCACGCTACGACCACAGTGTTATACGTTCCTGCGGCGATCGGTAGGTTGTAATTCATGCTCGCCCCGCCCACGCTGTACGCTAACTGGTAGGCTGCGGGATAGATTCCCATGGATCCAACGCCTTGGCTGCAGCTGCTCGTAGTCGCCGAAGCTTCAAAATGAACCGGTCCTTGGACGGTCGAGTTGTTGGCAGGAGACGTCACGGTAACACCAGCGAACAGGGCCGGCGCGCAGAGAATCAAGAGGCACAACATCAGCAGCGCATACTTCGGCATGCGGTAATTCTCCAAATAAGATTTATATTGGCTCGCGGTCTTTCGAACTGCCGGTAATAACTGTTACGCGCGAACAGGCGCGTAGCGGACCAGAAGAAGTGGCGTTGGTGTGTACCTTGATACGGCCAAATCCTGAAAATCCAGCTGCCGGGCAGCTTCAGGACGCCGTAATCAAACTGGACTAAAACTACCAGAGACACTGTATTTCCCCCAAGCAAAAACTGTGCATTCTTCACTCGAAAGTACTACGCTCCTCGCCGGCCCTCCAGAGCCACTTGCAATTTCTTTCTTAAGCAAATTCCGGCAACCCTGCGATGAAAACTGAGCACTAAAGACCGTCGCGGAGTGCGCACGATTGCCGAATTCCGGCCATGCTGCGGGGATTGCGCTGGCGCCAAGGCTGCGGCGTAATTTTGGAGGTATTTTGGTAAAGTCGATAACTGGCGCCGTTCGCTGCGCCATACCTCGGCCTACGTGACACGGTGCGTTTCGTTCTGCGATCGGAATTGGCGCGGTAGAACTGGAGTCATAACTTTGCCTCGGCCCAAGGAATCGTCAGCCTCTTCGAAATCATTGGTCCTCATTGCCGCTGTGCTGGCGATCGCGGCCATGTATTTCGGCCGCCAATTATTCATGCCCATCGCCCTGGCATTGGTTTTTACTTTTCTCCTCACCCCATTTGTCTCGTTTCTAGAAAAAATCCGCTTCCGCCGCGTTCCCGCCGTGTTCACGGTCTTGGTGCTGGCCTTCGGGCTGGGCGCAGCCGTGGCCTGGGGAGTGGCAAATCAATTGGTCGAAGTGATGGTCAATCTGGTGGACTATAAGGCCAATCTTGATGCGAAAATTTTCTCTCTCCATGTCTCCAAAAGTGGAAGCCTAAGCAGGGCCATGGCCACCGTGCAGGAACTAAGCAGCGAGTTGTCCGCCGTTCCGGCCGAGATTTCCGGTCACGCACAAGACAAAGACTCAAAAAACGCGCGCTCGATCCGTCCTGTACAGGTGCAGGTTGCCGCGCCTCCAGCGAGCTTCGTCCAGGATCTTCGTGAGTTATTAGGGCCGTTGGCGGCGCCTGCTGAAACGGCGGCAATCGTCATCATTTTCACGCTCTTCATGTTGATCAAGCGGGAGGATCTCCGCAATCGAGCAATCCGTTTGGCGGGGCGAGGCCAGCTCAATCTCATGACTCAGGCCCTCGACGATGCCGGCAGGCGTCTCAGCCGCTATCTGGTATTGCAATGCCTGGTCAATGCCGGCTACGGACTATTGTTCGGGGTTGCTCTTTACTTTATCGGTGTGCCCCACACTCTGCTGTGGGCGGTTTTCGCAGGTGTGCTGCGCTTTGTTCCATACGTTGGTTCGCCCATTGCCTCGGCCCTGCCCATCGCGGTGGCTCTGGCCGTCTTTCCCGGTTGGTACCACGCTGGATTGATCCTCGCGACGTTCGTGGTCCTGGAGTTGACCGTCTCCAACATCGTCGAGCCGATGCTCTACGGCGCCCACACCGGCATTTCTTCCCTCGCCATTTTGGTGGCGGCTGTCTTTTGGACCATGCTATGGGGGCCCGTGGGACTCATCTTGTCCACTCCATTGACCGTATGTCTCATCGTGCTGGGCCGCCATGTTCCGCAATTAGATTTTCTCGAAGTAGTTTTGGGGGATGAACCTGTTCTGCTTCCCGAGCAGTGTTTCTACCAGCGCCTTCTCGCCCTGGATCAGGAAGAAGCAAGAGTGATCGCCGAGACCCACCTCAGGGAAAACTCGCTGGAAAGCCTGTACGAAACCGTGATCCTCCCGGCTCTGAAGCTCGCAGAGCATGACTATCACAACGACGGCTTCGATGGCGAAGCAAGAACAGCCATGTTGCAAACCGTGAAAGAGATGATCGAAGACTTCGGTGATCAGTATGCTGGCGATCCGTATAGCGAAGACTTGCTCTTCAGTGCGGCGGAAGGCGAATCCTTCCCCCAGCCTCACCTAGCCGAACGCAAATCGATGCCGGCGAGTATCGCCTGTATCCCATCCCGTCGAGGTTCCGATGAACTCCTCGCAACCATGCTCACCCAGTTGCTTCGGCAAGCTGGATATCAAGCCCGCGAATTGAGTGCAAGCGCACCGGACAACGTGTTGAGCGCGATTTCGCGGCTCGACTGCAACATTGCCTGCATCTCGTCCATTTCCGCCTTCACCGTAATTGAGGCCCGCGGGCTCTGCAAGAGGTTGCGGGGAAGCTTTTCAGGCTTGCCGGTCGTAATCGGATTGTGGAGCCTCGATGGCAACACTGCCCGCCAACGGCTTGGTTCAGGTTGTTCATGCGCGGTCGCTACTAGCCTATCGGACGCCATCGGCCAAGTTCGCCAGCTGACGGATCCGCCGATCGTCCCGGAGATGCTCTCGGAGTCCGGAAAATCTCAGGACTTGCTGGCGTAGCGGCGATCGAGAAGGAATTTCCGGGAACTTCTCACTAGCAAAAATACGGCTTTGGTTTTCAGCCTGTCCACGAAAACGCTATAATGCATGCACAGCGAACCCGCAGACGCTGATATTCGATCGCAGAGCCGAGAAATTAGGAAGCACTATGAGCGAGAAGCCCAGTACAACCCTGCCTGCAACCGTCGAAAAAATCATCAAGCCCGTGATTCCAGCCGAGCCCGAGAAAGCTCAAATTGCTGTCCATGGCGCCGATCATCTTTATCGGGAGCTCCGCATCGAGAACACCCTGACGGATGAGAATGGCGAAAAGGTCAAGCTCAAACCCGGCGCAGAAGTGGAAGTCACCATTGCCGCCGAGCCTGCAGCTGTAGCCAAAGGGGAGCGCGCAGAAGACGCTCCAAAGGCATGAATTTCCGCGAATAATCTTCCCGCGCTCCTAACGGGCAAATTTGATGACGCGATCCTCGCTTCTGACTATGCCCATCGGCATATCCGCCAATCCGGACAAGATGTTCAGCGCGCTTGGGATTCTAGAACAACGTGGCACGCCGGTAGCCAATCGCCTACCGCTGGGATAAGTTCAGACCGGCGCTCATCTCGTTGCTCTCTCGGTCCGCCCGCAGCCACCCATCCAACAGCCCCAGGAGCTCATCGGGTGGTTTGATCCAAATCTCCGCAGCAGTCGGCCTCCATTCCGGTCGAACCAGTATGCTCAGGCCTCGGCCCTTGATCGCGCGGAAGGCGTCCTCATCGGTATTGTCGTCTCCCAAATAAGCGGCGGGCACATCCGGATCCATCTCACTCAGGATGGTGCGCACGGCCGTTCCTTTGTTGACCCTCGGGCTGCGAATTTCAACTCCGCCGTCGAAATCCATCAGATCCATACCGAAGCGGTGCGCGATCTCGTTCCAACCGGAAGTCACCCGGTCTCGCATCGCTCGTGCTTCAGCTTCAGGCAGGCCGCGCCAGTGCATCGCGATGCTTCCGATCTTGATCTCGGCTGCATGTAGCAGGTTCTGCGAACGCAGCCAATTTTCTGCTGCGGCTAAGGCTTCCATTGTCGACTCATCCAATTCGCCGAGCTCTACCATCCCGTCCGCCTTCAGCCGCTGCAATCCATGAAGTCCCCATACCTCCGGGTGTGGCTTGATCGAGAGGAGTGGAACCGTCTCGGTCACATCTCTGCCGGAAATGATGACCACTCGCGTCTTTCCGAGGGCAAGGATGTTTTGAANCGAGGACGGAATCCCCGGATAGGGGAGAGCGTGCCTGCGATCCTTGCGGAAGGGTGCGAGCGTTCCATCGAAATCCACCATGAGCAGCGACCGTGGAGCTTGCGCCACCAATCCTAGAAAATTTTCAACTTGCGGCTTGGCCTTCGAAACCAGCCCATCGTGATTTCTGTTCCGGAGTATCACGCGGTAGCCACACCTCCGCGAAACTTTCCTTGCGGCTGATCGCTGCTATCCAAGCGGAGTTCGCACAGCTCCGTTACCAGGCTCCCGGCCCAGCCATAAATATTGTGTTCTCGTATGACTTTGCGCATGCGATGCACTCGCATTTGCCTCTCCTCCGGCTCCATCTCCAACGCCGCTCGGATCGCTTCGGCAGTCTGGTCGATGTCATAGGGATTCACCAGCAAGGCGTCCCGCAACTCGCGAGCGGCTCCGGTGAACTGGCTCAAGATCAGTACTCCGCGCTCGTCCCGCCGCGCCGCCAAAAATTCCTTCGCCACCAGGTTCATGCCGTCATGCAGAGACGTCACCAGGCACAGGTCGGCAGAGCGGTAGAAGCGGTCGATCTCCTTGTGACTATGATGTTGCTTGAGAAATAAAATGGGTTTCCACTTGCCTGATTGAAATCGCCAGTTGATTCGTTCGACCTCGGCCTCCAACTCCGCCATTAAGTCCTGGTAACGCTTGATATGAGTACGGCTGGGCGCGCCGATTTGCAGGAAGGTGAATTGGCCCTGATACTTGGGATACTTCTCCAGGAATCTCTCGATTGCTCGAAATCGCTCGTGAATTCCCTTGGTGTAATCCACCCGGTCGACGCCGACTCCCACGAATGCCGCTTCCACCCCCAGGCTGTGCATCAAGGCCGAGCGGTCTTGATAGTTACTGCCATACTGGTCGCCCTCGATCGCTTCGTCGTCCGTCAAATCGACGCTGATGGGGAAGGGCTGCACAATCGTCCGGTGTTTTTGACGCGTTACCGAAAAGTGCTCCCAGTCCACACGCGATTCCACAACCCGGTCCACCGTCTGCAAAAAATTATTGCAGTGCGATTGAATATGAAATCCAATCAGGTCCGCTCCCAGCAGTCCATCCACTAGCTGCCGCTGCCAGGGGCAGATGCCGAATGCTTCAGGATTCGGCCATGGAATGTGCCAGAAGATGGCCACGCGCGCGTCCGGCCTTTTTTCCTTGATGAATCGAGGCAGCAACGCGAAATGATAATCCTGTACGAGAACCACCGGTTTGGGCGTATCCTCGATTTCCTCGAGTACCGCCTTGGCGAACTTGCGATTGACGTCCTGATACAACTGCCAGTCGTGCGCTCGAAAAATCGGTCGTGTGTGAGCGATGTGGCACAGGGGCCAAAGCCCTTCGTTGGAAAACCCGTAGTAGTATCCTTCCTCCTCCTCCTTGCTCAACCACACGCGGCGCAGCGTGTAACGTGGTTGTTCCGGGGGCACGCGAAGCCGGTCATGCGCGTCCACCACTTCCGCATCCGCGTCTCCGCTGCCGTGGGCAATCCATGTGCCGTCGCAGGCGTTGAGTACCGGTTCCAAAGCAGTGACCAATCCACTGGGCGGAACCACTGCCTCAATCGATTTTCCAGTCCTCTGGTGGATGTAAGGCTCGCGATTTGATACCACAAAAAGCCGCCCGCCATCGAGGCGAGTCTGAATCTGCACCGCCAGCCGGTCAGCCGTCCACATGGACTCTCCCGCCTCCCGCAAGCGAGCCTCATTTTCTGCGGCGGTGCGCGCTTGGCTAAGGCTTTCCGTTAGCGTCACCACTTCCCAAGCCAGAGGTTTGAATAAATCCAGGTCAGGCATCTGTTGGCGAGACGAAATTCTCCCCGTGCGAAGCGCCCGCATCCATTGTGCCGCCCGCGCGATTGGCCCCGTGATACTCCAGCGCACAATCAGCAGCGTAATTAGAACGATAAGAAAAACCTCGACGAGAATCCTGAGGAACGCTTCGCGCCAGGTGCGCAGATTTTGGGCATGAATGTAAGCTACGTCATGCACGATCGCGAGGCCGCCCACAACTTCATCCTGGCGATGCACCGGAAGCGCGAGAACATGCAACCGGTCTTCTCCCAGCCGGATAAATGAACTTTCGGCGTGATCTGCTTCCATTGCCTTGGAAATGTCGGCGGGTGGCGCAGTAACGATCTGGCCCAAATCGGAGGTAATCGCTACCGGTTTGCCCTGGCGGTCGTATATGGCTACGCCCAGCAAATGTTCGCGTTTGGCATAGCGCTGCACCAGACGCTGCAACCCCCGCGTGGACCCGTTCTCCCAGGACTTTTCAACGTTCCCGCCGATGCCCTCGCCCAGTACTTCGGACTGACGCTGCAGATCGCTTTCGAGCGCCCGTTTCTCCCGAAGAACTTCGTAGTAGGAAAAACCCAACGAAACCAGGGTGATCCCGACAATGAGAGAGACGATAAGTCGCACACTCAGTAGCCGCATCTTTGGTCCTCCTGCCGTAGAAGAACGATGATACTCCGGCTACCGGGAAGGCATCGACAAGCCAAAACCTTTCGTTCCTCTACTTCCGATTGGTGCTTGTCGGCTGTCCGGGTGCCCATCCCTTACCAACCTTAAATCTAATAGTGAACAGACCACAGTGGTATACAGAAATTGCTTTAGGCGCTAAGGGGAAAAGCCTAATCCTCCCAGTCCTCGTTTCCCGACAGCCGACGCCCAATACCGACGCACGATTTTAGATTGCGCGATTACGAAGCTTTACCGCAGGTAACCACGATCTACAGTAAACACCCTAGAGTCACATTAGAGCCCATCATGATAATTACTGTCGGGTAGGATATCCCCCTGCCTGCGCGCAAGGTACTTCGATGCCCCAGACTGTCCTTGATTTCATTGGCCTGTTCGTCCGCCGCAACCCGCATGGAATTCGTGGAGACCATACCGTATGAAGAAAAACAGCCGGGCCGAGGTTACTGCCGTGGCCAAGGGCGGCCTCGAAGAAAGCGCGAACAACAAGCACAACGGCAACTCCGCTCCTGAGCAGGGCTCCGGCGATCTCAGCGTTATTCTGGCCGGCCTCCAAACCATGCGCAATGGCGATTTCTCCGTCCGCCTGCCCGGCTCCTGGACGGGACTACCAGGAAAGATTGCGGACACCTTTAATTCCATCGTTTCGGCAAACCAGCAGATGGCGGAGGAATTAAAGCGCGTTGGACAGGTCGTAGGTAAAGAAGGAAGGACTCGCGAGCGTACACGCTTTCATCAATCCCATGGCGCTTGGGGAGACATGGAGGTTTCGGTCAATACCCTAGTCGAGGACTTGCTTCGCCCCACCGCCGAAGTTACCCGCGCCATCGCTGCCGTCGCCCAGGGAAATCTGACTCAGACGGTGCGCCTGGACGTGGACGGGCGCCCCTTGGAAGGCGAGTTCCTGCGCTCCGCCAGCATCGTCAATACCATGATTCAACAGCTCGGCGTTTTCACCGCCGAGGTAACCCGCGTGGCTCGAGAAGTGGGTACCGACGGCAAACTCGGAGGTCAGGCGCAGGTGCCCGGCGTGGCTGGAACCTGGAAAGATCTCACCGACTCGGTAAACTCCATGGCCAGCAACCTTACTGGCCAGGTCAGAAACATCGCGGAAGTGGCCACCGCAGTCGCCAGCGGCGACCTTTCCCGCAAAATCACGGTCGATGTGCGCGGCGAAATTCTCCAGCTCAAAGAAGCCATCAACACCATGGTGGATCAGCTCCGCTCGTTCGCTTCCGAAGTGACCCGAGTCGCCCGCGAGGTGGGCACCGACGGAAAGCTCGGCGGACAGGCTGTTGTGGTGGGCGTGGCCGGTACGTGGAAAGATCTCACCGATTCCGTCAACGCCATGGCCGGTAACCTGACGGCCCAGGTTCGTAACATCGCCGAAGTGACCACCGCCGTGGCTCGCGGCGATTTATCCCGCAAAATCACAGTCGACGTCAAAGGCGAAATTCTCGAACTCAAGGACACCATCAACACGATGGTGGATCAGCTCAACGCCTTCGCCGGAGAAGTAACCCGCGTGGCCCGCGAAGTAGGCACGGAAGGCAAACTCGGCGGACAGGCGCAGGTCCCCGGCGTCGGCGGCACCTGGAAAGATCTAACCGATAACGTGAACTTCATGGCCAGCAACCTCACCGGCCAGGTTCGAAACATTGCCGAAGTGGCAACGGCCATCGCCAACGGAGATCTCTCCCGCAAAATCACGGTCGACGTGCGCGGCGAAATCTTGCAGCTCAAAGAAACCCTGAACACGATGGTCGATCAGCTCAACCGTTTCGCCGGCGAAGTAACGCGCGTGGCCCGCGAAGTCGGCACCGAAGGCCGACTTGGCGGCCAAGCCAACGTGCCTGGCGTCGCCGGCACCTGGAAAGATCTCACCGACTCGGTGAACTCGATGGGCGGGAATCTAACAGGTCAGGTTCGAAACATCGCTGAAGTGACAACCGCCGTGGCTCGCGGCGATTTGTCCCGCAAGATTACGGTCGATGTGAAAGGCGAGATTCTCGAACTCAAGAACACCATCAACACGATGGTGGACCAGCTCAACGCGTTCGCCGGCGAAGTAACCCGCGTGGCCCGAGAAGTCGGCACCGAAGGCAAACTCGGCGGACAGGCGCAGGTCCCGGGCGTCGCCGGTACATGGAAGGATCTCACGGATAATGTCAACTTCATGGCCAGCAACCTTACCGGTCAGGTAAGAAATATTGCTGAAGTCGCAACTGCCGTCGCCCGCGGCGACTTGTCGCGCAAGATTACGGTCGACGTGAAAGGCGAAATTCTCGAACTCAAAGATACGCTGAACACGATGGTCGATCAGCTACGCTCGTTCGCTTCGGAAGTGACCCGCGTGGCGCGCGAAGTGGGTACGGACGGCAAACTGGGTGGCCAGGCGCAAGTGCCCGGTGTTGGCGGCACGTGGAAGGATCTTACCGACTCGGTCAACTCGATGGCGAGCAACTTAACCGGCCAGGTTCGAAATATTGCCGAAGTTGCCACCGCCATCGCCAGCGGCGACTTGTCGAAGAAAATCACGGTTAACGTGAGTGGCGAAATTCTGCTGCTCAAAGAAACCATCAACACGATGGTGGACCAGCTCAACGCGTTCGCCGGAGAAGTAACTCGTGTGGCCCGCGAAGTCGGCACCGAAGGCCGTCTGGGAGGGCAGGCCAACGTGCCGGGCGTTGCCGGAACCTGGAAGGATCTCACCGACTCCGTCAATTCGATGGCGGGAAACCTCACCGGTCAAGTGCGAAACATCGCTGAAGTGACCACGGCCGTGGCCCGCGGCGATTTGTCGCGCAAGATCACGGTCGATGTGAAAGGCGAAATTCTTGAACTGAAGAACACCATTAACACGATGGTCGATCAGCTCAACGCCTTCGCAGCCGAAGTAACTCGCGTGGCCCGCGAAGTGGGTACGGAAGGCAAGCTGGGCGGGCAAGCCCAGGTGTCCGGCGTGGCCGGAACTTGGAAGGACCTCACCGACAACGTGAACGTGATGGCCGCCAACCTCACGGAGCAAGTGCGCGGCATCGTCAAAGTGGTGACTGCAGTCGCCAATGGAGAACTGACTCAGAAGCTGACCGTAAACGCGAAGGGTGAGGTTGCGGCTCTGGCCGAAACCATTAACAACATGACAGACACGCTGGCCACGTTTGCCGATCAGGTTACAACCGTCGCCCGCGAGGTGGGCGTGGAAGGGCGGCTCGGTGGTCAGGCCAACGTTCCCGGCGCCGCTGGTACCTGGAAGGATCTCACCGGGAACGTCAACCTGCTGGCCGACAATTTAACCAACCAAGTGCGTGCCATTGCCGAGGTTGCGACCGCCGTTACCAAGGGCGACCTCACGCGCTCCATTCAGGTGGAGGCGAGCGGTGAAGTGGCGGAATTGAAAGACAACATCAACACCATGATCGACAACCTCCGCCTCACCACCGATCGAAATACAGAGCAGGACTGGCTGAAGACCAACCTGGCCCGCTTCACCGGAATGTTGCAGGGGCAACGCGATCTGACGACCGTGGGACGCATGCTCCTTTCAGAACTCGCGCCCCTGGTAAGCGCCCAGCAAGGCGTTATTTATCAAATGGGTGGCGAAGAATCGGCGGAAATGGTTTTGCTCTCGGCCTTCGCCGGCGATGGCGAGGACGGCCATCTGCGCCGCCTAAAAATTGGCGAAGGGCTAGTCGGCCAATGCGCTGCGGAAAAGCGGCGCATGCTGATCTCCGACTTGCCTCCCAACACGATTTCGATTCGCTCCGGTTTATTCGAAGCCGTTCCGCGGAATGTGATCGTGCTTCCGGTGCTCTTTGAAGACCGGGTCAAAGCAGTCATTGAGCTGGCATCTTTAGGCAACTTCACAACCTCCCATCTGGCATTCCTCGAGCAACTTACGGCCAGCATCGGCATCGTGCTGAACAGTATTGAAGCCACCATGCAGACGGAAGGACTGCTGAAGCAGTCCCAGCAGTTGGCCACCGAACTTCAGATGCAGCAAAAAGAATTGCAGCAGACCAACGAGCAGCTCGCCCAAAAAGCGCAACAGCTTGCCGAACAGAACGTCGAAGTCGAACGCAAGAATCAGGAAATCGAGCAAGCCCGCCGAGCGCTCGAAGACAAGGCTAAGGAACTGGCTCTTACCTCGAAATACAAGTCGGAATTCCTGGCCAACATGTCTCACGAGTTGCGTACACCCCTCAACAGCATTCTGGTTTTGGGTCAGCAGCTCAGCGACAATCCCGATGCGAACCTTACTCCGAAGCAAGTGGAGTTTGCGCGTACGATTCATGGCGCGGGCACCGACTTGCTGAACCTGATCACGGATATTCTCGATCTCTCCAAGATCGAATCCGGAACCGTGTCGGTGGAAGCGGAGGAAGTATTCTTCGCCAGCATGCTGGATGCGGTGAGTCGTCCATTCCGTCACGAGGCGGAGAACCGGCATCTCACTTTCGAAGTACAAACCGATCCCCATCTGGCGCGCAGTGTGGTCACCGACTCCAAGCGTCTGCAGCAGGTATTGAAGAACCTGTTGTCGAATGCCTTCAAGTTCACCGAAATTGGAGGTGTCCGCCTCGCCGTATCTTCGGCCAGAAGCGGGTGGTCCGAGGATCATCCGATTCTCGGCAAGGCTGCTTCCGTCGTGTCCTTCGAGGTGGCGGATACTGGAATCGGAATTCCATTTGAGAAGCAACGCATCATCTTCGAAGCGTTTCAGCAGGCAGACGCCGGCACCAGCCGCAAATACGGCGGAACCGGTCTTGGTTTGGCGATCAGCCGCGAGTTGGCCAGCTTGCTGGGTGGAGAAATTCAGCTTCGCAGCGCTCCCGGCCGGGGCAGCACGTTCATTCTCTATCTACCACAAACCTACGTGGGACCCTCCACCTCGAATGCCGCTACGGTGGAAGCCCGGGTTTCGTCGGCCATTTCGCCAGTGCAATTGGCGGTGACGGGCATCACGGAGCACGTTGTCGAGAAGATTGAGGACGACAGGGAAAATCTCCAGCCCGATGATGCCATCTTGCTCATCGTCGAGGATGATACGCACTACGCACGTGTCTTGTGTGATCTATCGCGGGACCAAGGTTTCAAAGTGCTTGTGGCGACTCGTGGTGCGGAAGCTCTCGCGCTCGCTCAGGAGTACCATCCTACCGCGGTCTCCCTGGATGTTTTTCTGCCCGACATGCTGGGTTGGACGGTGCTGAATCATTTGAAACAGGATCCGGCCACTCGACACATTCCCGTCCAGATGCTTACGCTGGACGAAGACCGCCACCACGGCCTGGCTCGCGGCGCCTTTGCTTTCGTCACCAAGCCCACAACGCCGGAAGGCCTGGAATCGGCATTGTCTCGCATCAAAGAGTATGCCGCACCCCGCCGGAAGCGCCTGCTCGTGGTGGAAGACAATCCCGGCGAGCAACTCAGCATCAAGGAGCTTCTCGGGTACGACGACATCGACGTTACGGTGGTTCCCACCGGCGCCGAGGCAATTCAGTCCGTCAGAGCGGAGGCTTTCGATTGCGTGGTTCTCGACCTTCGTCTTCCGGACATATCGGGCTTTGAGGTGTTGGAGCGTTTCGCCGACACACCGTCACTGGCCGATCTGCCGGTCGTCGTTTTTACCGGCAAGGAACTTTCGCCGGAAGAAGATGCTCGTTTGCACTCGCTGGCTCGCAGTGTCGTAGTAAAAGGTGTGGAGTCGCCGGAACGCTTGCTGGATGAAACCGCGCTATTCCTGCATCGCGTGGTGTCGGATCTTCCGATGGAAAAACAGAGGCTGCTCGACCGCCTGCACCGCTCCGATGACGCGCTGGTTGGTAAGAAAGTATTGGTCGTCGATGACGACGTACGCAACATTTTCGCCCTGAGCAGTGTGATAGAACGCCGTGGCATGACCGTAATCACCGCCGGCACCGGAAGGGAAGCGATCGCTAAACTCGAATCGACTCCCGATATCGCGATCGTTTTGATGGACATCATGATGCCGGAGATGGATGGCTACGAGACCATGCAGGTGATCCGGCAGAACGTTTCGTTCCGCCGCCTACCCATCATCGCTCTTACCGCCAAGGCGATGAAGGGAGACCGAGAGAAATGTCTTGAGGCAGGCGCTTCGGAGTATTTGGCCAAACCGGTCAATACCGAACAACTGCTCTCATCGTTGCGTATGTGGCTTCACCGGTAGAATCGCCACCAGGGCAATTGGTCCTGATTTTCGGGGAAATAGAATGCGCTCAGACGAAAGAGTAAATATTCTGATGGTGGACGATCAGCCAGGGAAGCTACTGAGCTATGAGGTCATGCTCGGCGGTCTCGGCGAAAATCTGATCAAAGCCAACTCCGCCAAAGAAGCCCTCGAAATTCTTCTCAAGACCGAAGTAGCCGTCGTGCTGATGGATGTCAGCATGCCGGAGCTCGATGGCTTTCAGCTCGCGGCCATGATCCGGCAGCATCCGCGTTTTCAGCGCACGGCAATCATTTTCGTCTCAGCCGTACATTTAACTGACCTGGACCAACTCAAGGGATACGAACACGGAGCGGTAGATTACATCTCCGTTCCGGTGGTTGCGGAGCTCTTGCGCGCGAAGGTAAGGGTATTTGCCGACCTGCACCGCAAGACGAGACAACTTGAGGCGCTGAATCGTGAACTGGAGCTGCGCGTGCTGGAGCGCACCGACGAGTTGGCCCGCAAAGCCGAACTGCTCTTACACCTCAACATGGAACTGGTGGGCAAGAACCGGGAACTCGATGCCATTGTGCACACCGCACCAGACATCATCTTCAGCCGCCGCGCCGACGGCTCCAGAGATTACACCAGCGATCGATTTTATGACTACACTGGCGCTCCTTCGGGTTCCGCGAACGGCTTTGGATGGCTGGATTACCTACATGTTGAGGATAAGAAACAAGCGATGGACCACTGGATGACCTGCGTTGAGTCCGGGGCAAACTACGAGCTGGAATATCGCATTCGGTCTAAAGATGGAGCTTATCGCTGGTTCCGAGCTCGCGCGGTCCCGATTCGTAACGATGATGGAAAGATCGTGAAGTGGTATGGAACCTGTTCCGACATCCACGACAGCAAACTTCTAGAGCAATCCATTCGCGACAGCGCCACCGAGCTGGAAAAAATGGTGGACCGCAGGACCAATGAGCTGCAGCGCCTTTCCATTCGGCTGATGACCCTGCAGGATCAGGAGCGCCGGCGGATTGCCCGCGATCTGCACGATGGCTTGGGACAAGAACTGGCAGTCGCGAAGATGGTGCTGGACAAGATACTTCTGCAAAAATCCTCGAAGCCGGACGATGACTCGTGGGCGCAGGCCAGCGGCATTATCGATCGCGCCATCCAGCAAGTCCGCACCATGTCTCACCTTTTGCACCCGCCCTTGCTCGACGAAGTCGGCTTGCTCTCTGCGCTCTCCTGGTACGTGGACGGGCTTGCCAAACGCAGCGGCATTGAGACCTCGCTGGACGTGCAGCCCCGCGATTTTAAGAGACTTCCCCCCGAAGTGGAGACGGCTATCTTCCGAATCGTCCAGGAGGCTTTAACCAACGTCTTCCGCCATTCAGAGGCGCACAAAGTCTGGATTACTCTCAACCAGCTCAAGGGCAGGATATCGGTCTCGGTGAGAGATGACGGCAGAGGAGTCGGCGAGAACATTGTCGAACTGCGACCAGACAGCGTGGGCGTCGGCATCGGAGGCATGAGACAACGCGCCCGGGAACTGGGTGGCGAGTTGCGTTTGAGAAATGCTCAACCCGGCACGGTTGTTGAACTCACCATTCCCTCCAGCTCCAACCTTCAAGATCCCAATGGCATGCTGAATGTTGTGCGCCTCTGAGTGAACCATTCCTAGCCCTGTAATCCCACTTCCGTTCCTCACCCGCTTTCTCCCTAGAGCTTTCTCCCGATTTTTTCTCACCTTTTAACACCCCTCAATACTGCAAAGACTGCATGCCCGGCTTTTGCAGACTTTAGTCAGCTGTAGGTGATCGAAATTATCGTACCAGCCCCTCGGGCCTGAAACAGATTCACTTTACAGGCACAACCGGATGGAAGCATCACGATCCGGAAGTTTAGGGTTATGGCCGTACGAAATTCAAAACAGTTGCTCGCTTCGAGCACGGAAGAGGTCCACGTATGGCAAGGATCAGTTCTACTTTACCGAGATTTGTCCTGGTGCTCGGCGCTAGTTTGCTGCTACTCGTCGGCATGGGATTTTCTCAGGATGAAAAGGACGAATCAAGCATTCAGAAACGAATCGACGCCTCAGCCAATGTTCTCAACGAGATTATGGGCACGCCCGACAAAGCAATTCCTGACAAGGTAATGAAGGATGCGAAGTGCATCGCCGTCATTCCTTCGATGGTGAAAATTGCGGTTGGCTTCGGCGGCAGCCACGGCAAGGGCATTGCTGTCTGCCGGCTGGAAAACGGCGCATGGAGCGGTCCCGCGCCAATCACGATCACTGGTGGAAGCTGGGGCTTGCAGCTCGGTGGTCAGGCGGTCGACCTGGTGCTGGTTGTGATGAACCAGCAGGGCATGGAGCATTTGCTCGCCAGCAAGTTCAAAATCGGAGCCGATGCTTCGGCTGCCGCCGGCCCCGTTGGGCGTGACACTGGCGGCGACACAGACTGGAAGATGAGAGCAGAGATTTTGACCTACTCTCGCGCGCGCGGACTTTTTGCCGGTGTGGATCTTTCCGGCTCCGCGGTCACCCAGGACAAGGATGAAACCCACCTGCTTTACGGAAAATTTATACCCTTCGACGCGATCTTGACTGGCAAAGTTCATCATCCTGCCGGCAGCGGAGCGTTCGAGGCAGCCGTAAGGAAATATGCCAGCCAAGCTGGGGACCACGGCGAGTAAAGGATCACGCCTAAGAACCCACTATCGGCAGAACGGTAGTTCTTTGCCAAACTCGGTCCGGGGAGAGGCCGAGTTTGGTTGTCAAAACGAATGAAGGCAACAAATTTCGATCGGAGGATAAATGTCAACGATTCTGGTTGTGGTGCTGGTGCTGTTATTGGTTGGGGCGCTTCCTTCTTGGCCTTACAGCCGGGGTTGGGGATATTATCCCAGCGGCGGCCTCGGGCTCGTAGTAGTGGTCTTACTGGTATTGCTTCTTGCTGGCCGATTGTAAAGTCTGGCAGTTCGCACAGGGGAGAGCAGAGACAATCTGCTCTCTTTTTTCAATTCTGCGGACTCAACGAGTAGGTCAATTCCTAGCGGCGGCATTTATTTTTGTTCCGCAGCTTGACGGTCTGCATCTTTGGCTTGGGTCTGCTGCACTTGCTGTTTAACGATTGGTGGATTAGCGGTCGGCGCGTGGACGGCCTTATCCGGCCGACTATCTGAATGCTTGCTCCGATCAGGCTCCGGCCGGGATACCGGCTGTGGCTTCTGCAGCTCTGACCAGGCAATCAGCTGCGCTCCAAGAGCATCGGAGGACGGAGGCATTGGATTCGGCTTAGGCGGTTCCTGCGCAATCATGGTCGGCGCAATCGCCGATAGGAGCCCTGCGGCGAGCCAAAGCTTTGTCATTCGTTTCATAAGTGCCTCGAAGTCCAGAGCGGCAATTCTCTTTCTATAACCCCTGGCAATGAACCGTCCATACACGCTCTTCCGTAAGGGCGCCAGTTATTCCTCCCATCCTGTAGCGACCTTGTGCAAAATACGAGCTTTCCAGTATTTGCAGTGCGAAGCTGTATCATTAACCTAAATCCCTACTCGACAGACGCCCCCGTCGAGCAGATGTCGGTTCCCCAACAGTGAGCTGACATCTGCTCCCTCCTTAAGAGCCTAATGCCAACGCCGCCGCTTACAGGACCTAGCCTCGCGAAATACATAGCTGACAGGATTCGTAAAGAGGTAGCGCCGGTCTAAGGTCACTCAGCAGCTTCGAATCCGCAAGCTCGAATCCTGGAGGAGGAATCATGCTCTACTGGACTCTGGTATTTCTGGTCGTGGCGCTCATCGCCGGAGTGTTGGGTTTTACCGGTATCGCGGTCGCTGCCGCAGGCGTGGCGAAACTATTGTTCTTCGTTTTTCTCGTGCTCTTCGTGCTTTCGCTGATTACTCACATGTCGCGGCGAGGCAGCGGCGTCTGACGGCGTTGAAATAATAATCCTGGAAACGAGCTTGTCGCGTAACCCTGCGCTGCTTTGGGAGCCGCGCAATCTTAGGCCATAGTGCACAAGCTCATCGGGATTCCGCGTTCCACCTTGCGGCCTGCTGAACCAGGGCGCCGTAGCATTCGCAAGACGCTTCTTCCAGTCCTTTTCGGTCCACGATGCTCAGCTGGCCGCGGGTGTAATCGATCAGGCCAGCACTCTGAAGAATAGAAGCCGCCACCGTAACGCTGGAACGGCGAGTACCCAGCATGTGCGCCAGAAATTCCTGGGTCAGCGGAACCAGTTCCGAACCGATTCGATCCTGGCTCATCAGCAGCCATCGTGCCATGCGTTCATCCACCCCGTGCAGTCGATTGCACGCGGCCACCTGAGCCGACTGAGCGGCCAGTTGCTGAGAATATTGGTGCAACCGTGTTTCCAGGGTCCGACACTTCCGCAGAATTTCGAGCAGCGTGCTTGCGTTCAGACGGAATGCCGAGCCTTCAATCTGAACAATCACGCGTGATCCGCTGCTGGCGAAACCCACGACTAGCGGCAATCCTACAAAACCTTCCTTCCCGGTTAGCCCAACCTCGACGCTCTTTCCATCCGCCATCACATTCAGCACGGACGCCAGACCGCTGTTCATGAAGTAGACGTGCCGGATCGGCGCTCCCGCCTCGTTGAGAACATCATGCGTTCGCAGCGGCAGGAATACCAATTGCGAATAAATAAGTTGGCGCTCTTTGTCGGGAAGGTTGAGCAAAAGGTCGTTCTCAAGCTTGTTTCCATCCACTTCCGTGCTCCCGGAACTTGGAGGGATGCTTCGTGCAGATTTAATCAAGATAGCTCCTGCGAATCGGCGACGTGCAGCCGCCTTCGCCAGTCTGAACGAGCATGATTCCGCAAATACACCACAACTCCCGCATTTTCATGCTCATGGAACCGTAATGGGGAACTCGCGATAGTAGGGGATGCGGAAAATTCTGTCTGCCTGTTACCCCTCACAAATGTGTGCGATATGGCACATACAAGCCGTTCCAAAGAGCGTACGCTCAGATCGTCTCTTCTAGCACCCTCCGCCGTGGCCCTCCCGGTCTAACGGTTCCTGCGAAATCAGATGGCGTTTTCGCTGTGTGATCAGAAAGGAACCGCGCATGGGCAGCCAATCGATTCGAGGTGCTCCAGTCCGTCTTAGTAAGCGAGAGAACGACAGTAGCCAGGTCGGCAATATGATTCTGCGAGGCCTTCCGCCGGCTGAATGGGTCCAGATCTTTCCCTCGCTTGAGTTTGTACGATTGAGACTTCACCAGGTGTTGCACGAGGCTGGCGACTCCATAAAATCAGGATATTTTTTGAACGACGGCATGAGCTCCGTCCTCACCGTTCAGCCCGATGGAGAAAGTGTTGAAGTAGGCCTTATCGGCAGAGAAGGCTTCGTTGGCTTGCCGGTAATTTTCGGTTTCAAAACCAGCGCCTTGAGAATTATCACTCAGGGAGACGGCACGGCCAACCGCCTGGATGTGGGAATCCTGCAAAACCTATTGCCCCATTGCCCGGTACTCCAGCGGCAGTTGCAACGTTTTTCCATGTTTCTTGGAATTCAGTCAACTCAGCTTGCCGCTTGCAATCGCCTCCATGATGTGGAGGAGAGATTAGCCAGATGGTTGCTCATGTGTCACGACCGGATTGGCAGTAAGACTCTTCCTTTGACTCAGGAATTCCTGTCGCAGATGCTGGGAACTCGCCGGTCATCCGTCAGCGTCGCCGCCGCCGTGTTGCAGAGGGCAGGAATGATTTCTTACACCCGCGGCAACGTAACTATTTTGAATAAATCCGGGCTGGAAGATGCCGCATGCGACTGCTATGACCTCATTCGACAGCAGAAGAGTCGGTGGCAGTCTGAGACATCCTGACCTTTCTCCTCGGCTCGTCGCGGAACCTGCCCCTCAGCTCGTACAAAACGGGCACACCCCTGTATATTAGGCGGGAATCATCGCTCGGCGGCGAGTGCGTCGCACAGGGGCGGTTTTCAACGGATTGAAATGCCATCCAAAAATTCGGCCAGTCAAGCTACAGGTTGCCTCAATTATTATTTCGATCTGCATTATTTCCATCTGCGGGATCGATTTTTCGTTTTCACCGTTGCAATTTCTCCGTCGCCGCTCTTCATTTCGCTCTCTGCAATCGGGTAAACAGGGTAGAGTCCCATCGGATATCGCTTAGACGCCGCTACCGGTGCGTCATTCCGAGCAATAGCGCCCCTCCACAAGTAAACCGCTTACGGCTTGCCGGCATCATACGACAGTCGGTAATTCAGGGCGCCACTGCGATTTGCCGATAATTCTTTTAGGAGCGTCAATGTCGAACCAGCAAGGTCCACATAACTCCGCAAACGCTCTTTCGACGCCCCCATTCGGTGGGCTTAATTCTTCTTATTCTGGCCGCGACCCGTACCCCGTTCGCGAAAGACCGATCCCAGTTGTGACCATGAATCCGCGCATGCAGATGCAGAGGAAAAATCAGAAACGGCTCGGTCCGGATGCCATCTGGGGCCAGTACAATAACTACCGCTCGAACGGTCTCGCGGGCTCCGCTGCCGTGCACTTTATCCTATTGGCCTTGATCATCGGCGGATCCCTTGTCGGCCGTAAAGTCGTGCCCCGCGTCGAACAGCATGAGAGTGTTACGCTGATCGCTCCTTCGCCGGATTCCTATGCTCTTCCCGTTGCCAAGCAGGTGGTGAGCGGTGGGGGAGGCGGTGGCGAGCACGATCCATTGCCTGCGCCCAAGGGGCGGCTTCCAAAGATCGCGATGCAGCAGATCACTCCGCCCAGCATTATTCTGCGCAATGAGCATCCCAAGCTGGCGGTTGAGCCTACTGTTGTAATTCCTCCGCAAGTGCGTCTTGCTGAGAATCACATGCCGAACCTGGGCGTCCCTTCAGCCGCGCCGCTGCCTTCCGCGCCTCCTTCCAATGGGACGGGCTCAGGCTCTGGCATCGGCTCCGGTTCGGGTGGCGGTGTAGGCGTGGGTCACGGGCCAGGCGTGGGCGCTGGCAGTGGCGGCGGAATTGGCGGCGGCGTCTTCAAGGTCGGCGGCGGAATTTCAGCGCCTCAGCCGCTGGACACACCCGATCCGGAATATACCGAGCAGGCTCGTCAGGCCAAGACTCAGGGAACGTGTATCCTCTGGCTTATCGTCGATGATCAAGGCCATCCACGCGACATTCGAGTGGTTCGCGGACTTGGTTTTGGCTTGGACGCCAAAGCGATCGATGCCGTGAAACAGTGGCGATTTCAGCCGGCGATGAAAGATGGCCGGCCGGTGAATGTGCAAATCAGCGTGGAAGTTGGATTCCGCCTTTACTAACCCTTCATTTATTTTGTGCACTAGCTCTTAACTTGCGGCAGGCTCAACATTAGGCCGGCCGCACATTTTTTTCTGCAAGCTTGCAGGTTTTTTGCTGCACGCTCTGCGCAACACGTAGGGAGGAAAAAAGTTTCGCTAAAGTGAACAAACTATTCATTTTCGCGGTACAGCAAATCAGGTATTCAATTACAGGAGCAGCCTGATGTGACCGAAGTGTGCGCTCCGTTACTCTTGGTTTGACGCTGAACATTTTCCGGAGTTCTGGAATCCAGCGCAGCAGATCGTAAGGAGACCTACAGTGGCCACATGCGTTATTTCCGCGACCGCAGCTGACCTCATCCCGGCGAGAATTGAAACTCAGCGAGATAACCCCGAACGCACCCTGGTGCAACGCGCCCAAGCCGGCGACCAGGAAGCATTCGCTACTTTGTTTCAATTACACAAGAAAAGGGTTTACTCCGTATGTTTGCAGATGACGAAGGATGTGGCCGACGCTGAGGATCTCACGCAGGAAGCCTTCCTACAGGTCTTTCGCAATATCAACTCATTTCGCGGTGACTCTGCGTTTTCCACGTGGCTCTACAGGATTGCGGTGAACACTGTGCTGATGAAGTTGCGGCGTCGTAAAGCGCCTCCCTTGCTCTCACTGGACGAACCGGTTTCGCCCGAGTCTCCCTCGCTCAAGCGCGATGTTGGCACAGCCGACCTCAACCTTAGCGGAGCCATCGATCGCATCGCGCTGAATCGCGCCATTGAGGAACTGCCCGAGGGATGCCGTCAGATTTTCGATTTGCACGAAGTTCAAGGACTCCAGCACCACGAAATCGCCCGACAGCTCCGATGCTCGATCGGAAACTCCAAGTCCCAACTGCACAAGGCAAAGATGAAGATGCGCGACCTGCTGTTCCCCAAAGGTGGACAGCCACGCACTAGAACCGCCACGCTCGCCGGCAGAGCCCTGGCGAAGAGCTCGTTGTGACTTCCCGTCGCGCAAGGCAAAAAGAAAGACGCCTTGGCGATGATTCCGAGTCTGTGAACGGCAAGAATTTGAAAGGAACAAGTCCGTGCTGCTGGGAGCTGTAGTAGCCGTCGGTGGTAACAATCAGTGGGCCAGTCAGGACTCGGCCACGCCGCTTGATGCGGCGGGAGATGTCCAGAAACCCTTGCTGCGGGAACCATTGGAATGCATCGAGATCGCCGGTCGCTCGCTGGTGGAGCGCCTGGTTGTTCGCTTCGCTGCGGTTGACATGGTTGTCGCCGTCCTGGTTGAGGCCGGCACGAACGTGCCCAAGTTTCGCACTGCCCGTGAAAACGTAACGGTTGAGTTTGTGCGGGATCTGAGCTCGGCGATCAACCAGAAAGTTTCAGACTTCTCCCAGCAGGGCATCGACCACGCTTTCATTAACTGCGCGAACACCTACACAGAAACCGATCTGCTCGATCTTTTCTCCTTTCATCGCGAGTCACGGCAGAGGGTTACGCCAACCTATGACCGGCAGGGGCCGCTGGCTCTCTGGGTTGTCGATTGCGCCAAGGCAGAAGACGTGCCACTAGAAACTTTGCTTCGCGATTCGAGATCGAATGCCGCTTCACGATATTTCATTCGCGAATATGTGACTCGTCTACAAGAGCCTCGCGATCTGCGCCAGTCGGCTTCCGATATGCTCCGCGGCCGCTGCCAGATCGGCCCCAGCGGCCGGGAAGTAAGGCCGGGAGTCTGGATCGATGAAGATGTCGAAATCCACCGCCGGGCGCGGATTGTAGCCCCGGCTTACGTCGGCTGCGGCTCGAAAGTCAGAGCCGACGCTCTAATCACGCGCTTTAGCAATGTGGAAAGAGACTGTTGTATCGATTGCGGCACCGTAGTCGAGGATAGTTCCATTCTCTCCGGCACAACCGTCGGCATTTGGCTCGATTTGTGCCACGCGGTTGCGAGCGGAAACAAGCTGTTGAACCTGCAACGCGATGTCCTGGTTGAAATTTCCGACCCCAGCGTTCTGTGTTCTACCAGCGCCAGTCGCAAGTTCGTGCCGAGTGCCAGTCGTCAGCGCGAGCCGCTGCAAAAAGTTTCTGATTTACAAGAACAGCGTCCAATATCAGGCGCATGGCAACTAGGTAACAATCTCATTCAGGAGTAAACGACATGAGCACTCGCGGTCCGGTCATTGTGATGGAGTTACCAGAGAAGCTGAACCACGCCGCAATCAGTTCTTTTCTGGACGAACTGCGCCCACTCCTGGAGGACGATCGTCCATGCATTGTTTTGGATTGTTCGCAGATCAAGGACCTGGACAGTGGCGGAGTCGAAATGCTGCTGCACTGCCTGGAGCAGGCCATGAAGCGAGACGGAGATCTCAAACTGGCAGCGGTTTCGCCAGCCTCGGGAGTCATCCTCGAGTTGATGCGGGTGGATCGTCTTTTCGAAATGTTTGAAACATCCGCTGCCGCAGTGCGGAGCTTCCAAACGTTTGCCTTGGAGACAACTGCTCAGAGCCAGCCTTGGTATGCCGCGCCGCACGGGTTCGCCGATCTCAAGGCTACTGGTTAAATCATGTGCTGTCGGGGTTTGCCCATGGATGAACGCCAAAACTGCAAAAAGATAGTTGTGCGAATAACGCAGAACGCTCTGTTATTGTGCCTCTCCGTTTCGCTGGCAGTTGCGCAGCAAGCTGGCGACATAACGCAACCTGCGCAGGCGCTGGCAGATCGAACCGGGCAATCGCTTCCCTCGCTCGCTCAATTTCCAGATAGCCCTGGGACAACGCTCGCGAAGTTGCAGGCGCCGAACTCACCGCTAGCCCAGCAAGATCAAGTCCAGTCCCAGCAACAACCGACCGAGCCACTTTCCGCTCAGTCCACAAGCCAGCAGTCGGAAACTTTACAGCAGGCTCCGCAAAGGCCCGTGGGCACGGCGGCGGCAGAGCCTACGCATGCCGCTGGAATCGCCGCCTCACAGCCCGCGGGAGTGGCGATCGCGCCGGCCAAACAGCACCGGACACGGACCATCATCATTCGTGTCGGCGCGGTCGTCGGGGCCGCCGTAGCTATCGGAACCGTAGTGGCCCTCACCGCAGCCACGTCGAGTAAACCACCCGGCGCTCACTAAGCGGAACAAATTCAAGCTGCAAGAGGCTTTCGAGATGCGGGCAAATAATCCGGTGATCATTGTGAGCTTTTCCGGAATCGACGGTGCTGGAAAAAGTACCCAGATTACCGAGCTCAAAACCTGGCTTGAAAAATCCGGACTTCGCACCAACCTTCTCACTTTCTGGGATGACATCGTTGTCTTCTCCCGCTTCCGCGAGTTCGCGAGTTTCAAGGTATTCAAAGGAGATCGCGGAGTCGGGAGCCCGGAGAAGCCCTTGCAGCGGCGCGACAAAAATGTCACCTCGTGGCCTGTTACTCTGGCGCGTCTCGGGCTTTACCTTGCAGATGCCCTCCATCTTGCCTTGAAGGTTCACCAAGCGCAAAAACGGGAAGCCGATGTGGTGATCTTTGACCGTTATATCTACGACGAACTGGCCAATCTCCCGCTCAGCCGCGGGTCTGCGATTGCCTTCATCAAGTTCGTGCTAAAGCTCGTTCCCAAGCCGGATGTCGCTTACCTCATCGATGCCGATCCCGTGGGCGCACACGCGCGCAAGCCCGAATACTCTCTGGAGTTTGTTCGGCGCAACCGCGAAGCATATATCGCTCTCTCCCGCATCCCTGGCGAGCTGACCGTTGTCGGCCCCGATTCCATCGAAGCCATGAAACTAAGAATCAGAAGCGAAATGGTGCAAACTCTTGCGCAAAGCCAGCGCTCCGGACTGCACCGTCCCTCCGTGCTTTCCCCGAGACAAGCCAACATTTCACCCGGCGAACTCATCGAACCGTGATGGTTCTCGATCGGCGACCATGATCGAGCCACGGTGATCGGTGTGAGGCCCGCCAAATAATGAAAATTTGTCTGGTTACTACTTTCCCGCCAAGTCAGGGAGGGTTAAGCGAATATGGTCTCCACATCGCACAGGAACTACAGCGCAATCCCTTTATCCGCCTCACCGTTCTTGCCGATAAAATCTCTCCGTTCGAACCTGAGTTGGAGAACTATTCCGTTCAGCGCTGCTGGTCGTTCAATGATCTTGCCAGCGCTTTTCACATTCTGCGTGCAATCCACAAACTTAAGCCCGACGTGGTTTGGTTTAATCTCCTCTTCAGTACCTTCGGACGCAATCCTGTGGTTGCCTTCACTGGACTCTTGACGCCGCTTCTTACACGTCTGAGCGGCCGCTACACCCACGTGACCCTGCATCATCTGATGGACACGGTTGATCTGAAAGACGCCGGCGTCCGTTATCCGCGCGCCTATCGTTTGGCCGGCGCCGTCGCTACAAAAATGCTTCTTCTCTCCAACTCCGTTTCCGTACTTATGCCCGGCTATCGTAAGATCCTGCGCGAAAAATACGGTCGCGATAACATTCACCTTCGCTCCCACGGCATCCTCTCGCGAGAGCCCGAATTCCCCCGCCTTGACCGGCGCGGCAATCCTGAACATCGCATTTTGGCCTTCGGCAAGTGGGGAACCTACAAGCGGCTGGAGTTGATGATCGAAGCGTTTGAACACGTGTCGGAAGTTTTGCCGAACGCCAGGCTGGTGGTTGGCGGAGGGAACCATCCCCACGCTGCCGGCTACGTGGAATCGATGAAGAAGCAATACGCAGGAAACTCGAAAATTGAATTCACCGGCTATCTTCATGAAGATCGATTGCCCGATCTTTTTCAGACCTCTTCCGTTGCCGTCATGCCCTATTCCTCTTCGGCCGGTTCCAGCGGGGTCGCGCACCTGGCTTGTGCCTATGGAGTTCCCATCGTTTGCGCCGATCTTGCGGATTTTCGCCAGATGTCGGACGGCGAAGGGATGGCAATTGACTTTTACAAGCCTGGGGACGCCAAGGACCTGGCTGCTGGCCTCATTGGTTTTCTCTCCGACCCGGCCCGGCAGCGCTCCATGGCAGAACAGAATTTTTCCGCCGCTCTTCGCATGACGATGCCGAACATTGTTCTGAAGTATCTGCGCCACTTCGAATTGGAGCAGAGAAAACTCGCCATGCACCACGTCACCAGGTTTCGCAAACTGCCCAGCTGGGTGCCCTCAAAGTCGCTCCTGTTGCGACTCATGACCAGAAACTCGCTGGGCTGGGTTTATCGCTCAGCCGTCCACCCGTGGCGAAACAAACGCCTATTGAACAATGACGTTGACGGTGGTGGAAAGCTGGCTGGCACTCGAACTCCCGTTAATGGTGACGGAATAATTCTTGGAGGTGGTAGCGGCCCCGGCGGGAACGGTTTCGGTCCCCACGGCCTTTCCTCCGCACGAAGCCCCAATCATTCCCAGGCCAATGACGGCGCACAAGGCGAGCATCTGGGCCCCGCGTTTACCCGATCCCTTGCCAAAGAGGCCAAACCCGACCAGCCCGAGGGGCAGCAGCCATGTGGCGTAAATGGGAAAGAGCTTTCTTCGCTGGGGAAGATTCACTCCCTTAGTAGTGATGTCGGAAATGGTAAGAACGGAAGTAGCGGTGCCGGCTCCCGGAGTAATGGTAGCGGGAGAGAACGAGCAACTCAGCGTGTCGGGGATACTGCCGCAGCTGAGCGAGATGGGATTGTTGAAAGTTCCGGACTGCAGCTTGGCCGTGACCGTGAAGGCGCCTGACATTCCGGAAGGAATCGTCATAGTCGCCGGCGATGCGCTGAAACTCAGGGTTATCGGTTCCGGCGTCGGTGCAGGTGTCGGCTCCGCATCGTTGCAGCTCGGACGATAAGCCGTTCCCCCGGTGATCTGGTTTGCCAAAGTTGGTTTACCCACGGCTTGCACAAACATTTGGTAACTGCCTCCAGGGATCGGAAATCCACAAAGATTAAGTGAGTGAATTCCCGTGGCAATCTCCGTCAGCGGCATCAGGTCCTGTCCGTCGGAGCTGATGTACACCGTGTAGTGATCAACTGTGTTTTCGTTTCCATTGGGCGTCCACTGTAAGCTATTCGCAGCCACCGAACTCGACAAAGTTAAGCAATTGTCGATCCCGGATTCGATCTCGGTGGCTTCTTCGTAATCGTTCCACGTCACCAGTTGAAGATAGGGAAGCTGGTTCCCCGCGTTGAACATGCTGTTGAGCTTGGAAAATGTTTGCAGCCATGTCTGGCCGCATTGCTGGCTCATAATCCGGTTCGATCCCCAGGATGCCAGCGTGTCATTGAATCCTTTGTAGCTCGCCCCCACGGTTTCCTCGCTGAGGTGGGACAGGCCTGCGTCATAAAAACTGGCCAGATAACTCATTCCATAGTCGGTGGTGGTCGGCATCACCCACGAGAAACTGCCATCGCTGAGAGCCTGGGTGAATCCACTATTGTTCTCGAAAATGAGCGCGGGATTCGTTCTCATAGCCGCTATGGCGGCGTTCCAATCGACCGATGGATAGGAGAGACTCACGTTGAAATTTGTAACCACCGGCTGTCCTTGTGTCGTCATGTACGCCGGCGAAGAAAAATAAGTTTGTTCGATGTATTGCAGATCATTGACCAGCGCCTGTTGCGGTGAACATCCCGCACAGGAATACCATTCGATCGCGCCCTGGTCGATCATAATGGCGAAGGTAAATCCCGGATGGCTCTCCGCCGCCGCCATAACCTGCTGTGTGGCTTGGTCGATCGCGTTACCCT
>JGI12635J15846_10000188_pt1 | contig 48231 bp, 36 predicted proteins | sample BlaSpr_A8_OM2_M2_FD_15846 | JGI IMG/M metagenome (IMG submission 15846)
CGCTGTGGAGGTGTTACCCACCGCCGTGCTGTTAGAGCCGGAAGCTACCGCACCCTGTCCGCCCGCCGACGAATTTGATCCGGTGGACGCGGGTGGAGTCGAAGAACCCGATGTGGACGGGAAGCCACCGCCGCCCCCGTTTTGATTATTGATCAGCGTGGTCAACTGCGTGCTAACCGCGTTGAGCTGGCTTACGTTCACCGCATCGGTGCCGGCCTTCCCGGCAGCAACGCCCGTAATCTGCCGGTTACCCACGTTGATTTCACCCGCCGAAGACTGCGGCGTGCTAAGCCCGTACGCGATGTAGTTGCTCAACGCCCCGACAGTCGTGACAGAACCCGCACCAAGCGCCACGCTGTTTGCAAGAGAAGCACTCGCCCCTGCGCCAATGGCGACCGCATCGATAGCGCTGCTTTGCGCACCAGAGCCCAAGGCAACGCCGCCTGCGTTAGCCGCGCTTGCGTTTGCGCCTTGCGCGAGTGACTGCGCGCCGCTTGCGACCGCGCCGCTGCCGATCGCGATTGCGTCTGCTTGCGCCGAATGAGCCAGCTCCCCCATGGCGACGCCGCCGGGCGCCGTTGCATCGACCACGGCGCCGTTGCCGATACCTACGCCGTTGTCACCGTTGACAACGGTCGTCGGCCCGACCGCAATCGATTGCGCGCCCACTGCCAACGAGTCCGCCGCGGTCGAGTTCGCGTGAAAGTACAACTGCCCCGTTACGGCGAACGACGACAGAGCGCCGGCAAGCTGCCTGACGGTGACCGCATCCTGCGCCTTCGTTCCGTCGGCGACATTGATCAACTGGCGATACGCATTTCCGCTCGTGCTGCCGAAGGACACCGCCCCCAGCAGAGTTTGATCGGAGGTATTGAAGGGAATCGCATGGGTGCCATTCGCAATTGAACCGATGCCCGACAGGACCGCGCGATCGGCCACCGATCCCGAGCCGATAGCGACCCCTCCGGCCACGGAGACGCTCGCCTGTGACCCAAGCGCGAGTGCGTTGTCCGCCTGTGCCTGCGCACCGTTGCCGCCAGCAAAGCTGCTGGCTCCGCCCGCCGCGGCGTTCACGCCGGCCGCCAATGCGTTGGTGCCCGTGGCGCCGTCGTTGTTGTAGTTGCCGCTTGGCGTACCGCCATCGTTGATGCTGTAGTAGTGCGTCTTGCTGGCTGCCACCGTAGTCGCAAGGCTGTTGATCGCCTGGTCACTCGCGTATAACTGCGAGCCGTTCACCGCGTCAGTGCTGCTCGCGCTCACCCGGCCTGCTGCCACGTTGGTCACCGTGCGCTCGCTACCCACGCTGCCCACACTTACCGTGCTGGTCGGGCTGGTACCCGCGTACGTGTATGCCGTGCCGTTGATGGTGTCGCCGGTGGTCGCCACGGCCGCAGCCGTGGTCGAACCGCTGCCGAGCGCAACGGCATTGACGTTGTTTGCCACCGCGCCCTGACCCAAGGCCGTGCTATTGGCGCCTGCCGCGCTGGCGGCCACGCCTGCTGCAAGCGCGTTGGTGCCGGTGGCGCCGTCGTCGGCGTAGTTNGCACCCTGGGTGCCGCCGTCGTTGACGCTGTAGTAATGCGTCTTATTGGCGGTTACCGTCGTCGACAGGGTGTTGACCGCCTGGTCGGTCGCATACAACTGCGAGCCGTTCACCGCATCGGTGCTGGTGGCGCTCACCCGGCCCGCCGCCACGTTGGTCACCGTGCGCTCGTTGCCTACGCTGCCCACGCTCACCGTGCTCGTCGGGGCAGTACCGGCGTACGTGTATGCCGTGCCGCCGATCGTAGCACCTGTCGTCGCCACCGCCGCGGCTGTGGTCGAAGCACTGCCCAGCGCCACGCTATTGGCGAACGTTGCACTTGCACTTGCGCCGAGCGCGACGGCGTCGGTAGCGCTACTCTGCGCGCCTGAGCCTAAGGCAACGCCGCCCTGGTTAGCGGCATTCGCGTTTGCGCCTTGCGCGAGTGACTGCGCGCCGCTCGCGACCGCGCCGCTGCCGAGAGCAATTGCGTCTGCCGCGGCCGAATGCGTTTGCTGGCCGATTGCGACCCCGCCGGGTGCCGTCGCATCGACCACTGCTCCGTTGCCGACACCGATGCCGCTGTCGCCGTTGACGACGGTCGTCGGTCCCACTGCGATCGACTGCGCTCCCACTGCCAGCGAATCGGCCGCGGTCGAATTCGCGTGAAAGTACAGCTGTCCGGTAACGGCGAACGATGACAGAGCGCCAGCGAGTTGCCTGACGGTGACTGCATCTTGCGCCTGAGTACCGTCGGCGACGTTGATCAACTGGCGATAGGCGGTGCCGCTGCCAACGGACACCGCGCCCAGCAAGGTCTGGTCGGAGGTATTGAACGGAATCGCGTGCGAGCCGTTTGCGATAGATCCGACCCCGGGCAGAACCGCGCGACTTGAAACCGATCCCGAACCGATAGCCACGCCGCCGACCACCGAGGCCGTCGCTTGCAGTCCAAGTGCCAGTGCGTTGTTCGCCTGCGCCTGGGCACCGTTGCCCATCGCTGTACTGCTCACCCCCGAAGCCAGGGCGCCTACGCCCGCAGCCAGGGCATCGGTGCCGGTGGCGCCGTCGTTGTTGAAGTTAGCACCCTGCGTGCCGCCGTCATTGACGCTGTAGTAATGCGTCTTGTTGGCCGTCACCGTGGTGGACAGGGTATTGACGGCCTGGTCGGTGGCGAACAGTTGCGAGCCGTTCACCGCATCCGTGCTGGTCGCGCTCAACTGGCCCGCAGCAACATTGGTCACTGTGCGTTCCGCGCCCACCGTGCCGACACTCACCGTACTCGCTGGCGTGGTGCCGGCAAACGTGTAAGCGGTGCCGTTGATGGTTGCGCCTGTCGTTGCTACTGCTGCAGAAGTAGTACTTCCTGCACCCAGGGCCACCGCGCCGGCATTGGTGGCCGATGCTCCGGAGCCGAGAGCTACACCTTGCGTTGCCGCGGCCGACACCGTTGCAGCGTCGCCCAAGGCGACTGAACCGGCATTGTTCGCTTGCGATGCGTTGCCCAGCGCTACAGAGCCCTGGCCGGTCGAGGTGTTGGCATTACCAAGCGCAACTGCGCCCTGACCATTGGAAGTATTGTTGGCGCCCATCGCCACCGCGCCCGTGCCGGTCGCCGAGTTCGGATCGCCGATGGCTACAGCACCGTTGCCATTGGCGGTGTTGCCAACACCAATCGACACTGCCTTGCCGCCTGTCGCCGTTGCCGTCTGACCTATCGCTATGGCCCCGGCTGTATTCGCCGTGGCCCCACTACCTTGGGCGATCGAATTACCGCCCGTGGCTTGAGCCCCATTACCCAAGGCAATGTCGTCGGCCGTCGCCGGTGTGCCGCTAACGCCCGCTACCGCATTCAGGCCCTGTGCTATCGAATCATTGCCGAAAGCATTGGCGGCCGGTCCCACCGCAATCGCGTCAGTGCCGCTCGGGGCGCTGTCCGCCAGAACCGAATTGGTGTGGAAATATTTGATCCCGGCGCCATTGGCAATGTTGGTGATCGCCGTGGTGTTGGCCGTGACCTGCTGGTTGGTTGCAAACAGTTGCGAGCCGTTCACCGCGTTCGTGCTCGTGGCGCTCAGCTGTCCTGCGGCCACATTCGTGATCTGCCGTTCGGCCCCTGTCTTGCCCACGCTCACTACACCTGCCGGCGCGCCGCCGGCAAACGTATAGGCCGTGCCGCCAATGGTCGCACCGGTGGTGGCCACGGCGCCTGTTGTCACCGTGCTGCCCTGGCCCAGCGCAACATTGCTGCCGGCAGTACCCGCCGCAATGCTTGCACCCTGACCCAATACCGTCGCATTGGCATTACCGTTGTCGGTAGACTGGTTACCCAGCACCGTGGAGGATGCGCCCGTCGCGCTCGCTCCGAAACCGCCGGCACTGGCATTCGCTCCGCTCGATACCGGTTGCACTGCTGTCACGCTGTTGTTCGATACAAACGGACCAGACTGGCCGTTGACGATAGAGGTCACATTCTGGTTCGTTGCAAACAACTGCGACCCGTTCACCGCGTCCGTGCTCGTGGCGTTCAACGCCGCCGGCGCCATGTTGGTGATCGTCACCGGCGCTCCGGCACCCGCTCCGCCCGTCGCACCCAGGGTGATCTTGGTGCCGCCCGCCGCGTCGTACTTGACCGCGATGTTCGCCGTGTTATCGACATTCGCATTCAGTGCCGTCAAAGCACCCGCAACGGTCGTCTGCGCTGTGGGTCCGGTCACCGCCCCGGTGTTGCTGACGCTGTTGATCGGCTGGCTAAAACCGGTGACATCGCCGGTAGCCGTGCTATAGCTGGCGCCGCCGCCCAATGTGGCCGCCGACGACGTACCCAGGTTATTGACGCCGGTGACAACGGTGTTCAGCTGGGAGCCGTTGATGGCATCGGTGCTGGTCGCCGAAATCACGCCTGCCGCCACGTTCTGGATCTGGCGTTCAGTGCCCGCCGCACCCACCGAGACCACGCCATTGGTCGAAGCAGCCGCCTCTACACCGGCTGCTGTCCCGCCGAACTGGGCGGTCGTCCCCGTATGCGGCGCGGCCGTAGTCGAATGCGAACCCAGCGCTACGTCGTTGGTGTTATTGGCCACCGCGGTATCGCCCAGGGCCACTGCACCGGCTGCCGCCGCATTGCTCGTGTTGCCCAGTGCGACGGAGCCCTGACCGGTCGATGTGTTGGCGTTGCCAAGCGCAATTGCGCCCTGGCCGTTGGACGTATTGTTGGCGCCCATCGCTATGGCACCGGTACCGGTCGCCGAGTTCGGATCGCCGATGGCTACCGCACCGTTGCCGCTGGCCGTGTTGCCTACGCCGACCGAAACCGCTTTGCCACCCGTCGCTGTGGCGGTCTGACCTATCGCTATTGCCCCTGTCGTATTTGCCTTGGCTCCGCTGCCCTGGGCTATCGAATTGCCGCCCGTGGCCTGGGCTCCGTTACCCAGGGCAACAGCAGAAGCTCCCGATGCCGTGGCGGCATTACCGCCGGCAAATGCCTGCCCGCCTGTCGCTTGTGCCGATACGCCAACAGCCGTATCCCCGGTTACCGTCGTCGATCCGGATACTCCCGCGATAGCGCCAAGCCCCAACGCAGCGTCGGAATTGTTAAACGCAGAGGCGCTGGAACCCAATGCAATCGAGCCGACACCCGATGAGACGACAGGGCCGCCTGAGCCATTCCCGCCAATCGCGATAGAAGCGAAGCTTGATGCGGTGGCAAGCGTACCTATGGCAACGGCACTGACTCCATTAGCGCTATTACCGGTGCCGATGGTGATTGCACTTTGCCCATTTGCTGTTGACGACACGCCAACGCCTACGGAGTCGAGGCCTCCAGCGACATTGTTAGTACCAAGCGAAACCGCCTGCCCTCCCGAGGCGGATGCACCCGGGCCGATCGCGATTGCGTCGGCACTAGCCGCCTGCGCCGTAGTCCCGATCGCGATGGCGTTGCTGTTGGCACCTGTCGACGCACCGTCGCCTTCGGCGATTGACGAGCTCCCGGTGGCGCTCGCACCTGCCCCGATAGCGATGGCGCGAATACCTGAGGCAGTTGGAGCTGCGGCCGCAACCGGCGTCCCTGCACCGCCCTCAGCGGTCGGGTCGGAACTACCGAGCGCCAGGGAACTGGCACCGGTTGCCTGGGCTGAAACGCCCAAAGCTGATGCCCCCGCTGCAGTCGTGCTTGCACCGCTGCCTATTGCCGTCGTATTAGCCTGATTTGCCGTTGCACCTTGACCCAATACCGAACTTTGCGCGCCGGTCGTATTCGCGCCCGCACCGATTGACACGCTGTTAGAACCCGACGCGAAAGCATTGATGCCAACGGCCGTTGCATTTGTTGTGGCGGAGCTGCCAGCGCCTAAAGCCGTCGCGGAAACGCCGGAGGCATGGGTATTTAGACCAAGGGCCACTGCATTATCGGCGGAGGCGGAGGCGCCCGGGCCCAAAGCTGTCGAAGACTTGCCGGTGGAGAGGGCAAGGTCGCCCAGTGCAACAGCAAGCAAGCCAGATGCGGAGGCGCCCGGCCCAACGGCAACCGCACCACTATTGCCTGCAAACGAAAACTCACCTATCGATATTGCGTTAAAACCGGACGCCACCGAAGTCCAGCCGAGGGCGAGTGAATTAGTTGCTGACGCAGTAGCGGCCTGCCCAATTGCAGTTGCCAGATCACCGGAAGCCACTGAAAAGACCCCCATGGAGACGGCATCCACGCCACTTGCAGTTGCGGTATTGCCGTAAGCCACGGAGCGTGTATTTGATGCTGTCGATCCGGGACCAGTAGCTACTGAACCCGTTCCCGTCGCAGTCCCGCCAGCGAGTTGTGCCCACGCATCCGTAACAAAAATACACGTCAGCAATACAGCGAGATGTCTTTTGGGAACACGCTTCAACCCGCGATCACCGAAACGTTCACTGTGGTCCTTACGTGAATGCGCCCCGGAAGAAACCAGCGTGGTCCCGCTCCTGCCTTTACTCTGCGCCACACATAACTCAGATGCAGCCACAAAGGCACCTAGTGTCTTGCTCCAGATCGATCGATATACCTTGTTCATGTTTTTTCCTGTTCGATATCGCGAGCGCCCGCCGTCACCTTTCATACGTATAACTACATACATGCGTAAAAATGAAAGNGTTGGCGTTGCGTTTCTTTATTGCGAGAACTGCATTTTCTTGCGTCCGACATCTATACTTAGACATCCTAAGCATNNACNAGCGTCATCCTCATGCCGAGAGAATTCACATGAGGAAGGTATCGATGAGGGCCGGCTAGACCGTTTCTATTTTCTGGCATCCTGGCCGCGCAGATTGCAGCGGGCCGTTGGCTTATGAAGGGCCGAAGGGCCACGGCATATCGATGCCAATTGCGCGAAAGGGCGCTAATTGCCTATCTAAATGCGATCGTTTGTGTGCCAAACGTTTGCTTTGCACCGCGCTGCCAGGAATACTCATAATTACCGGCCCCCAATGAAATGCTGCAATCGTGTTCTCGGCGCGACATGGCAAACGCTCATGTGCCGCGCTGCAAGCGTCATATTTCTATTTGAGCGGTGCCCAAACCGACGCAGCTTCGCTTATACGCGAGTCACATGTTCGATGGTCGTGCTATCGAATAGACAGTTAAATATTCGCTATTCCACTAACGCCCCACGGACCGATTACCTTATAAGCGAGACTGAAACCTCAAAACGAACGTTACCGACGCCGATTGCGGTTTAAGCAAAGCGATCCGTATCAAAGTGATTTCGTTATGATCAAAATTGGGATCAGAACGTTATGTTTTTGTAGGGTTAGAGATAAGCGCCGCTAGTTTCTCCCGTCATTATTACTTTAAAGTAAACGATGCAGTAACAGCATGTAACATCTGACAAGACAATACAACCTTATTTTTATTAATTGCCAAAATGAATCGATAGCTTTTTAATTTCTTCTAGGTCCGTTCTAATTCTGTTCTAAGTTTCGATTCTTTACATTCTGTAAGAATATTTCTTGTACTCACAAACTCTTCATTCGACCAATTGATTGTGAAGATTTAATGTTCCTAGTCCGACTCAGGATCTAGTTGCATCTCAAGACATTTAGATTGTTCGATTACCAAAGAGGTTTAGACCGTTGCCGCTGGCCGGGAACAGCACAAATCAAGTTGAGCGCACAGACAAATGCAGAGGAAGACGAGGCCGGTATCACAATCCAATAATCAATTGCGCTAAGAGAAATTCAATAAAATTTAAGATCTGTCAATGTAAAAAAATGGTTGCCCTATTGCTTTCTCACCAGAGTTCCCGCGCATGCAGAGGGCGCATCTTGATCGGCGGATTGCAGGCTACCGGACGAGCTTGTCAGAAGTCACGCTCTGCGCGATGCATTAACCAAATCACACGGCCCTCCGGCTGTCATCAGATTTCACGACAATGACCTACAAGAACGCGACAGCTTGTGATGCCCATCAAGTCGCCTTCCCATGCAAAGCTTTGGTCCCATTTGCCGATAACCCGTTTCGAGTAATGACACTAGACCTCTTCGGTCGGCCAGAATACATACGGCACCACGACGGTCGCAGCCTAGGACGATAAGCTTAATGGATTCTTAAAGTCCCGCGCAGCGGAACTTAGGATTGTTAAGTCAGCATTTGGCCAGACGGTCAGCGTGCTCGGTAGCCGACCCGGAGAGGCCCGGATTCGACAAGGCTTGATTTTTCCGCGCCCTCCGCGCGCTTGCGTAATGCACTTGATTTGTCGTGGGGACGGCGCGCATGCCTGCATACCTCTCAAACTTCCGTCCTGTCGAGGTGACTGGCGGCCAGTACGAATTACTGTGCTAGCATTATTGAGCATGAATTTGTCCTTTTCTTAGACCGTGAGGGCCGTGGGACGAGTGGCCATATTAGGTGCCAGTCGCATAAGGACAAGTTATGGACAATTTGAGTTCTCTCGCCTTTTTGAAGCGAGCGCAAGCAGCCCTTGTTATGCCAGGGCATATCGAAAGGAGACAGCCAAATGGATATTTCGATCTCGCGACGGGCTCTCATGGTTCTCGTTGGTCTCGCGTGTGCGGGGGCGATGACCGTGGCGCATGCAGCGCCGCTCTCGTTTACCGTGCCGCTCACTGGCGTGCAGCAGGTGCCTCCTGTCGAGACCTCGGGTACCGGCACCGCCAACCTCTCCTACGGTCCCGGCACGCGGGTCGTCACATGAACGATCACTTTCAGCGGCCTGTCGAGCGACACCACCATGGCGCATTTCCATGGTCCCGCGGCGTCCGGCAAGAACGCGCCGGTGAAAGTCTGGCTGTCCGAGAAGGGCGCAGCCGTCACTAGTCCCATCAACGGCAGCGCGACGCTGTCCCCCGCCGACGCGCAAGAGTTCCTTTCCGGCGAGATGTACGTCAACGTGCACACCAAGAATCATCCAGCCGGCGAAATCCGCGGTCAGGTACAGCCGCCAAAGAGTAACTGACACCGCGCTTAGAGATATGTCGCAAGAAGCGTCGCTGCTGTAGCGCTGACGACCAGCAGCAGCAGCGCCAGCATCGCTGGCGCCAACCGCGGGGCGCAGATGCGCGCCGGCAGGAGCTTACGGCCAGTGATCATGGGGCGCAGCAGGTTGTGGCCCTTAGCCGCCGCATATAGCGCGATGGCCAGCACGTGCAGTGCCACCGCCGCCAGCAGTGCGTCCCACAGGATCGTGTGCAGCGCCGTGATTGCGTTAGCGATCGACGCGGGAACCCATTCAGTCAATGGTCCGTCGTTCGCAACGTCGTTGTTGACGTAAAGCCCGCTCAGCGTCTCGCCCAGTAGCAAAGCCAGCAGCAGCAGTACCATCCACCCGCCTGCCGGATTGTGGCCCACCTGCAGGTCGGCTTCGCGGCGCAATACGTGGCGCAGATGGTGCCATGCGGCGGAGGGCGTGCTCAGAAAATTATGGAACCGCGCAGTCTCGCTACCGAAGCAGCCCCACAGCAACCGGAAAAGCAGCAGTGCGAGCAGGGTCTCGCCAATCCGGATGTGCCAGTCCATCCAGTTCAGCCTTGAGGTCACATAGGCCACCACCACCAGCACTACCACTAACCAGTGGAACAATCTCGTTGGCAGGTCCCAGACGAGCACCGATCGACGACAAGGCGGCGCCGGCGGGGTGACCGGTTCATCAGCGTCCATATGCCGGTCCTCGCACGTGCAGGCCAGATCTGAATAGCGGTCGCGTGCCGACCAGAAACAACTGCCACGGCCGCGGACGTAAGGTGTCCTTGGTCACCGCGTGAGCGGAGACCGAGTCATTGGCGCGCGGCTCATCTGACTGCCAAGGAAGTGTATAGCTGGCCATTTTCGTTTTCATCTCGTCGCCTTCCTCTCGATCCCGGTAGTCGTAGAGGATTCGGCCGCCCGCCGGAATTTATTCAGGAACACGGCGACATCGATCGGAGTTTATTCTACGCGTTGCCTGAACATCGTCAGTCTGTCGGTTAGGTCTGCGTCGAGCTTCCGTCCGATCCGACAGCACTTGACGGCTGCCGGAAAACGCGTTCGATGGAATATATGCATCGGGTCGAGCGTTAACCCAGGACGCGTGCAAGTAATGCCGTGTGCCAGAGGCCACCCGTAACAGCAATGCCAACCTTCCGATGGCAGCAATTCCCTATATTCGCGCCCCATTCCATCGCCGCAGTTCCAGCCATGCCACAAATGCCCGCCTCATAAATTCCGGCTTACAAGGACGACATGCCTGCTTTCAAACTTCTTTTCTTTAAGCGTATCTGCCGCCTGCTATCGATTGGGCTTGTGTGTGCAGCCAGCTATTCATATGGAGCGGAACCGATGCAGGACCAGGCTTTCATCCCTCTGTTCGACGCAACCGCCGGCCGATTGCAAATAGCCCGTCTGGTGGTGCTTGCCAAGTGGGACAGTCATCAAGCGATCGAAGATCCGGCGCGCGAGGAAGTGGTCATCTCGACTGCGGCGAGCCAAGCGGCTGCACATGGTTTGTCGCGTGCTTTCGCGGTTCGGTTCTTCTCGGATCAGATCGAAGCGAACAAGGTAGTTCAATACGGTCTGCTTTCAAACTGGCGACGCGCAGGCAAGGCTCCCGACGAACCCCGGCCGAATCTCGTCGAAGATATCCGGCCGCGTCTCGACCGGCTGCAAGCGGACTTCATTCAGCAGTTGGTGGCAACGCAAGGCCTGCGTAAAGAGAAGGACTGCCCAACGCGAATCGCCAGGGCTTCTTCGCTTTATGCAGCCGAACACCATTTAGACGCGCTCTACGTCGTTGCCTTCGATCGCGCGTTGGCACGCGTGTGCCAAGACTAGTATGGGTCGAAGGACTCTGGTGTAAATAGGTGGCCAGGCCGAAATGTTGCGTATAGATATGGATAGCTTATCGATCGAACAGAACGGCATGACGGGAATTTGACGGTGTTGAACCGGCTGTCAACGCACACACAGGACGATGACTTCGCGGTCGAAGTGACGGGCGTCGAACAGCCGGTCGATTTCTATCTGCTTATTCATTGCGTGCTCGCGCTCGTCAAAACCCGAGCGTAACCTACCGGCTCCTCGGATTTGCACCAGAGCTCTTTTCTTTACCACCTTTTTACTTGCCACTGGCTTTGATGCTCACCTAGAATCTCAGAAGTATTAAAAAGAGGGTTGATGCCTTGAATAATCGATGTCGTCGATTTTCGAACAGTTTCGCTGCCTGACCGGCAGGACGTCTGCGCTTTCTTCTCTTAGTCGCCGTCTTGCCAGCAAGCAGACGGTGCGCGCCATAGTTACTCTCTTCGCACGCCTTTATTAGCGCCACATGGATGCCGCATTTGCGTGCGTCTGTAGGGCACTGCGTTGCGAGCGTCAGCTCGCAGCCGCTTCCGGTCGCGCCTTCTCGAATCACTGGGTTGGGAGGGCGTGTGGGCAAGCAGGTGCGTATCAACGCCGATAAGGAGCCGCCATGCCAGACAGTGACAGTTGTCCCATATGCCGCTCACCTTTGCCTTTACCTGAGGGAAACGAGTAGACATTCGTCACTGCGCGCATAGTGCACCCGACCTCCATGTCTGCCGGTTTCCGCGACCGCGTTAAACCCAACGCCCGGAGAAAATTATCATGAATTTCGGCCTTCTGTTGTCGAAACTGCCGCACGTCCAGGAATCACGCGTGCACTACGACGCCATGCTGGCGCTGCACGCCCGCGAACCGCATGAACTTGCAGCGTTCTGGCAGCGCATTAAAGCCCTTATCTCATAGTTTTTAGAGACTCGGCCAACCTATCCGCCGCTAGATCTGGTGTGTGGCTCCGGCCAAATTCCTATTTGCACCAGAGCCAGATGAAACACTCAGGCAAGCTCAAGACATCTGCTGTCCGGCAGTTTTACCCGTTGGCCCTATAAGTAATCCTCATTAACCCGCTTTCATTTGGCTCAATCGCCTAGTCGCGACAGAACTGCATAACGGAGCCGGGAGTGACAGTCATGGCATCGGCGATTAAGCCTGTCGGTTTACCGTTGCCAATGCTGCGTACCCCACACTTGCAGACAAATCCAAGGGCGATCGACTAACGAAGGCCTATTAAACCAAACATGCTGACACCCATATTCAATCGACCAGAACAAGTCAAGCGACCGCAAAACAAGTTGTCGCTTTTGCCTATAAGCCGCGCATCGGCCGATGACGTGTCGCTGCGGTATCACGTCTCACTGGAAGCCTTGCGAGTGGGCCGCGGTTATGTGGGCGCCGCCCAGGCGCTTGCCACAGCGATGGTTGTCGCATTTTTCTTAGCGGATGCAGGATACGGAACAATGTCGCGCCAGACGTTCTCGATTAGTGAAGACATTCTCGCAAGGTGTATTAAAACCGGTCGGGCCACCGACGAATGGTATTTTGATGACCACGGCTATCAAATCTTTTCCGCGCTTCTCAAGCTACACGATAGACAACTGCGCAAGGCTCCGTTCTCAGCGCTTTTGCGTGCGAACGATCGATTCAAATCATTCGTGAAGAGCAAAATGAATCGCACCAGGTTTCCCGGAGGGACATTGTCATGCATGGACGCCGCCGGTTTGCCAAGCCTTCATGTTGGGATGTTTCGAAGGTCATGATAAATCCGTCCTACGCTTTCCGAGGGATGTTCTTTCCTGCCGTCTCTCCGCCTCAGTCTCGACAAGTTGACGAAGCTGGTCCGCAAGATCAAGCGTCTATAATTTACCGAATGAACCTATTCGGGACTGCGCAGATGCAATCGAAAAGCCACTGGGAACACATCTATTCCACTCGGTCAGAAACGGAAGTCAGCTGGTTTCAGCCCCACGCGACGTTGTCGACGGATCTGATCCACCGGATTTGTGCCATACCGACAGCAGCGATCATCGATGTCGGCGGCGGGGCCTCGACCCTGGTTGATGACCTCCTCGCCCACGGTTACGAGAATCTTTCCGTTCTGGACCTCTCCGGCGAGGCACTGGCTGTTGCCCGCCGACGCCTCGGACCTAGAGCAGGTCTCGTGCGCTGGATAGAAGGCGACGTGACATCCCTCTCGCTGCCAGAAGGTACCTTTGACGTGTGGCACGATCGTGCGGTTTTCCATTTTCTGACCGACGAGGCAGATCGTCACGCTTATGTCGCCCAGGTGATGCGCGCTGTGAAGCCAGGCGGCCACGTTATCGTGGCCACATTCGCACCGGACGGGCCAGCGGAATGCAGTGGCCTCCCAGTGATCCAGTACGACGCGAATAGCTTGCATGCCGAATTCGGTCCCGCTTTCGAGTTGGTTGAACATGACGAGGAGCAACACATCACGCCAGCCGGACGCGTTCAGCACTTCGTTTATTGTCACTGTCTCAAGTCACACTGAACGCTCGTCCGCATTTGCGTTCCCCATCTCCTACGTAAAGCCAGCGCTACGAAACCGCTTGTCCACAAAGCGCCTCGATCCGGTAACCATCAGGATCGACGATATAAGCGGTGTAATAGTTGGCGCCGTAGTCGGTGCGCAACCCTGGCTTGCCGTTGTCATATCCACCAGCGCCGACAGCAGCCATGTGGAAAGCGTCCACATCTTTTCGGGTCGGTGCAGCAAAGCATAGGTGCAGGCCTGATCCGGCGGCGGGCGGAACCGGGCTGTCGACGGCGATGACCCAGAGCGCGACTGTGTCGCGGCCATATCCGAGCGAGTCTTCTGCTTCGCTCAAGCATGTGTAGCCAAGTGCATTCAGCGTGACGTCATAGAAGTGCTTCGCTCTGGAGATATCGCGTACGCCGATCGAAATGTGGTCAATCATAAGAAGTTTTCCGGTAGCGGTTCGAGTAAGCATCGTAAGACGCGATGCACCGCCCGGCTTGGGAAAAATTGCTATTTTTCTGCAAGCTTCAAAGTCGTCACTTTTCGCGTGATGGGTCAAAATCAAGCAAGCGTCTCGACGACCTGTGCCGGCCATACAATCTCCAGCTCAAGCGCAATTGAGCGCGCCAGTCCTTCAAGATCTGGAAACAGCGACGCGTTAGTGATGTTCATCCGGTAAAGCGAACGCATGGCTTCGTCCCGTATCTCCGATGGCAGCACGATCTTGCGCAGCAGTTCGTCGCTGCAAGTGTATTGATCGAGGATCATGTCGAGCGGCTGATGCAACAGGCCAGGCAACACAAACGTGCCCGCTTGCGCGATCAGCCGCTGATCCATTTCGGCGGGCTCCCCGAACCACATCACCGGATTTTCGTCGCTAAGATAAAACCTTTCGAAGTTCCCTGGCAAGCGTGGATCGATCATCTCTCGCACAAGATGCGGCGCCGAAACGGGCACTGCGCGATCGGTCCATAACGCCGGTGTATTGACTGCGAAAACGGCCGCATTGGACACCGCGCGCTCAAGCGCAAAGAAAGCGGCAACAAAAGGTGACTTGGTGAAATCGAGCAGTCTGGTAGGCGCGCCATGATGCTGCATCAGACCGAGGCAACGCAGATCGTCGGACAGCGCACGAACGTCGGAAAGATAGTTATGCGCCTTCCGCCTGAAGATGCGAATAGCCCGCTGCTCTTGAATTCGCCAAGCCGAGCGGTCGGGCACAAACGCGGACAGGTAGCGCGACAACGAGCTTTGCAGCGGCCAGCGCTCGTCCTGCTGGCCGCGAAATGCCCAACCGTCGAGCTCGATGGTGAGACTCATGAACTCTTGCCAATTCGACACAATAATAGTTTGCATCGTCATTTATTCCGAGTAGCACTCGCGGCTTCCTGCCCGATCACCAGTCCGGGTTCTGCCGACGCGGCCGACGCAGCCAGATCCAGGTGCGCCGCGTAATTCGAGTGGATAACGTAAAGCGTTTGTCCGGCCGACACCCACTGTCCCGGCTCGCAACACAGGTCTATACCGGCGCCGAGATCCTGCGGCGCTCCCGCCAGGCGCGCAATGCTGGCTATCTGCCAGCCGTCGATGCTCGCCACCCTGCCCGCGCGGCTTGCGCGTACGCGGTGCGTGAGCGTGCCTGGAGAGGCTGCCGGTGTTCTCCTGCCCTGCGCGTCGACGATCCTCTCGAACGCCGACCACGCCGCGCCTGACGCGAGCAAGTGCTCAGCCGCTTGCCGTCCTTGCGTGATATCGGCAATACCCGGCGCCCACGCGAGCACATGCGACGCAAAGAGCAAAGCCTTCTCGCGCAAGTCCGCTGGCGCACCCGGAAGATTGTTTAGAACCAGGTTCACGTCACGCGCTTCAAGCGCCGGCCCGATCCCACGTCCGATCGGGCCAGTCCCGTCCGTTATCAGCGCCTTGACCTGCAATCCCAGGCCTTGGCCTACGTATTCGAAGAGGTCGCCAAGTGCACGCGCCTCTGCTTGAGTCTTCAGCTTGGCGCGAGGCCCGCAAGGGAGGTCGACGATGACATGGGTCGAACCAGCCGAGCGCTTTTTCGACAGGATAGATGCGACCGACCAGCGACTGGAATCGAGCCCGAGCGGACGCGTGAATGCGTTAATGCGGTCATCGATGAGCGAGTGGTTCAGCCGCCCGTTCCATGCAATGCACGCTCGTGCTTCGCGCACACATCGGCGTACGTCGTCCACGGTCAGGTCAACTCGCGCGAGCGTTTCCATTGCATCGGCGGTACCTGCCGCCGACGTGATAGCCCGCGACGATGTCTTAGGCATTGCGAGGCCGTAGGCAGCGACGATCGGCACCACGATCAGCGTTATCCGGCTTCCCGGAATTCCACCCATTGAATGCTTGTCGACGACAATCGGCTCGTCCCAGTCAATCCGCGGCTTGAGTGTCGCGCGCACTCTTGCGATAGCCAGCACCTCGGCATCGCTTAGATGTTGCGACGCATGCAGCAAGAACTTGTCGATGTCGGCGTTTGAGTAGCGTCGCGCGAGGATATCGTCGAACACCGCGGCGTACTGGGCCTCGTCAAGCGCATGGCCCGCAAGCTTCGCCTCAACAAACGGCTCGCTGCCAGGAGGCTGGATCGCGAACTGCAGCGCCGTGGTGAAGCGCTGGATACCTTGTTCCAGCGTGCCATCGTTGACCACCCTCACCGTCTTCACATCGACCGGAGCGGGCTCGACCTGCCGCGTGACACGCAGTCGAACCTGTTCCGGGGTCTCGCGCCCCCGCGCAAGGATACGTTCGGCGAGCAACTCGATTGGCGCCGTGACCTCGACAACCACTAGCCGAAGCACACGCATCGATAAATCAGCGATCATCGCGCGTGAACCGTTTGCCACCACATGTCGTCCCTCTGCGAGCACGTCGAGCAATTCGCGACGCAAGCCGTATTGCAGGTCATGCGCCGACCATGTAACCAGGAAGCCGCCTTGCTGCTCGATCTCTGCAAACGTTGCATCGTCGAGCTCATCGTGGTCTTCGCCGGCAGAGCCTGCAGGTCGCGTGATCACGCGTCGCGCGAAGACGAAAGGTTCGCCGATACTCCGCGCGCCTTCGATCAACGAGTCCTTGCCGGCGCCGCTGGGGCCGACCACGAAGAACAGGATTCCTGGCGACATCGCGAGCTTACTCCGCCTCATCGAGGCCGATATCCACGCACGACGACGCCTGGTTGATCTTGCTCGTCGAAATATAATCCACGCCCGTCCTGGCGATCTCTCCGATGGTGGCAAGGCTGATACCGCCCGACGCTTCGAGCTTGGTGCGCCCGCCTACCATGTCAACCGCCTTGGCCATGTCGGCCACTGACATGTTGTCGAGCATGATCACGTCGACCCCAGCCTCTAACGCTTCCCTCACCTGATCCAGCCGGTCACATTCCACTTCCAGCTTGGTCAGAACCGGCAACTGACGACGCGCGCGTTCCACGGCTTTTGAAATGCCGCCGCACACTGCGATGTGGTTATCTTTGATCATGACGCCGTTATCAAGGCCGAGACGATGATTGAGACCACCACCGCAGGTGACCGCGTGTTTCTCCAGCATGCGCAGGCCAGGCGTGGTCTTGCGCGTGTCAATGAGCCTTGCACGCGTGCCGGCCACCGCGGCCACATATTCTGCCGTCAGGTTAGCGATGCCTGAAAGCCGCTGCACTATATTTAGCGCCGTGCGCTCGGCGGTCAGCACGCTTCGGGCGTTGCCGCGCACCGTGAGCATGATCGTCCCCTTCTCTATCGCGTCGCCGTCCTTTACATGTACGGTCACGTCAAGCGACGGATCGTAGCGTTTGAAGATACGCACCGCGACATCAATGCCGGCAACGATCAGCTTTTCCCGCGCATTCATCACGAACGCGCCGGTTTCATGCGGCTCGATCATGACCTGCGCGGTCAGATCGCAATAGCCGATGTCTTCGGCAAGCCACAGGTCGATCAGGCGGTCGGTCTGGAAGGTGTCGTACATAATGGTCAGCCTTTCTTTGCTTGGGCGAAACAGGTTAGGAAGGAAACAATCACGGTCAGCGATGGTTCAGGCGACGGTTGGCCATTAACAGCAGGCCATTGCACAGCAGCGCAAACAAGGTCAGGAACAAGGCAACTGCCATGATGGTGCGGATATCGCCAAGGTTCATGGCGCTGGTCAGCAGGTAGCCGAGGCCGCGCTGCGACGCGAACATTTCACCAATCAGTACACCTAGCAGCGTCAAGGAAAACCCCAGGCGCAGTCCCGACACAATCTCGGGGAACACGGCTGGCAGCACCACGTGAAGGATCGTGCGATGCAGCGGCAGGCGCATCGTCAGCGACGCGCGCAAATACACCGGCCGCATCTGGCGAATCGCATTCATGGTGAACATCAAAATCGGGATCAGCCCGTGCATAACGCCGAATGCCACCTTTGCCGATAACCCAAGACCGAACACAAGCAGCACCAGCGGGTAAAGCGTCACCTTCGGCAGCGAGTAAAGATTCAGCAAAATCGGCTCGGCGACAACGCCCGATACCCGGTTCACGCCTAGCAGCACGCCCAGCAAAATTCCTCCCGCGAGCGCAATGACGAGCGCAAGCCCAAGCGCTTTTGCCGTCTCGGTCGCGTTGGACCAGAAGGCTTGCGTGCCGAGCATATGCACGAGTTCCGTCAGCGTCGACCACGGCGAGGACAGCGAGCCGTCGCCAACCGTGAGATGCAGGACCTGCCAGCAAGCAACAATGACTATTGCGACGATCAAAGGGTCGAAGTAATTCTTCATGAGCGCTCCGGCAATGGCGTGAGGCGTGATCAGCGCTGACGGCGGGACTGGAACCGGTGATCGATGCGATTCAGCACCATATTCACCGCCGTTACCGCGATCAGGATCAGCAGCATCAGCGAGTACATGTCGTCGTTCTGGAAGTTGTTGTAGGCGTAGCCGATCGCATACCCAACCCCCGATCCTGACAAGATGAATTCCGACGCAATCACTCCGATAAAAGAATAAGCCACCGCCAGTTTCATTCCCGTGAAAAGATAGGGAAGCGCAGCGGGCAGTTTGATGAAGAAAGCTGAGCGCCAAACAGGCAGGCGCATGACGAGCCCGCTTTTGTGCAGCGCGCGCGGAATCCGGTCGAGGCCGTCCAGCGTGGCTGTAATCATTGTCACGACGGCCAGCAACACCGCGATTGCGATGATCGGAAGCGGCCCCACCCCAAGCACCACGATGAACACCGGATAAAATATGAATGTTGGTACTGCGTAGTAGCTGGACAACAAAGGCTCGAGCGCCCGCCGCATTCTCGGCAACGCATGAATAACCAAGCCGATGACAAAACCCAGCAGTACTGAAACAATCGATGCCGCCACGATCTCCAGGAGGCTGATGCCAATGTCGTGATTAAACTTGCCTGCACGCAGCAAATCAGCGCCATGCGTCACCATCGTCGAAGGCGCGAGCAGCACGCTTGTGGGAATAACGCCCAGGCGGCATAGCAATTCGATCAGCACTATGAAGCCGATCACCACGGCCGCGCGCAGAATGCTCTCGGTCTTCACGTCGGACTCCCGGTAAATTTAATGCGTGGCCGTTCCCATCACCTTCATCGATTCAACGCGTAGCCTCTCCCACAGTCGCGCATTCACTTCGCCGAAGCGCGGCGTCGAGACAATGCGGCTGTCTCGCGAGCGGGCCCAACCCGTTTCAACGATATCGATAAACAGGCCGGGGCGGGCCGACATCACGCCCACACGATCCGAAAGCATGGCGGCTTCATCGAGTGCATGGGTAATCAGCAGCACGGTGGCGGAAGTCTCGCGCCACAGGCGCAAGAGTTCGTCCCCCATGAGCAGGCGTGTTTGCTGGTCAAGTGCGCCGAAGGGTTCATCGAGCAGGATCAGGCGCGGTTGTGTGACAAGCGTGCGGGCGATACAAACGCGCTGGCGCATGCCGCCCGAGAGTTGCGCCGGATACGCGCCGGCGAAATCCTTCAGCCCCATGAAACCCATCGCATAGTCGGTTCGGCGCTTGATCTCCGCACCGTCCATCCCCGCCATGCGCAATCCGAATGAAATGTTGTCGTGCACGTTCAGCCACGGGAACGACGCATCTTCCTGAAAGACCACGCCCACCCCGTCCGGTACGCCCTTGACTGCTCGCCCTTCGAACGTGACGCTTCCGCTGCTGGGCTCGGACAGGCCCGCGAGCGCGTCGAGCAGCGTGGACTTGCCGCAACCCGAGGGTCCCACCACCGAGAAGAATTCGCCCTTCATCAACGTCAGGTCAATCGGGCCAAGTGCATGAAAGAGTTCTTTGGATCCGTTCTTCTTGAAATACCGCGTGACGCCGGTAAGCGTCGCCTGTGCCTCTTCTGGTTCCTGTGATGGCAATGCTTCCAGGATCTTGAGCGGCACAGGTCTATTCAGTACGGTCATAGCTTTCCTTTGGCCTTCAAATCTGCGGGAAGGAAACTCGTGTCTACCAGCTTGGACCAATCCACGTCGCCATTGAGCTCGCCGATCAGCTTGAGCCCGTCTGTCATGCGATCGAGTTCTGCGCGATCGAACTCACCTTCGCTCCACATGCGCGACTTGACCATGTTGTCCACCGCCACCTTCGCCACTTCAGGCGTCAGCTTGAAACTTTCCTGCAGCAACGCTGCGGCGGCGGCAGGATCGGCGTAAGTCGCATCGACGCCCGCACGTCGCCCGGCGATGATCGCGCGCAGGGTGTCCGGATGTTCCTTTGCAAACTCGCGGGTGGTGATGCCAACGGAGGTGGTCATCGGTTGGAGAACATCGCCGGCACGATAGACCGTGCGGTACTTAGTAACACGAATGATGGAGAGGGGTTCGATCAGAACGGCTCCCGACACGCCGCCTTGTTCCAGCAGCGTCAAGCCGTTGACATATCCCCCCGACGCAATCCGCGTGACCTTGCCTGCGTCGATTCCCTTCGACTTGAGCACCATCAGCAACAACATTTCGGACACGCCCTTCGGTGATGTAATCGCGACCTTTTTGCCGGCGAGATCCCCTACATTTTTTACGTCGGAGCTGGGCATGGTCACCATCGACGCCTCCGCAACGCTACGTGTGCCTACGTTCACGATGACAAGGTCGAGGCCCTGGCGCTGTGCGGCAAGCGCCGCCGACACCGCGACTTCGCCGTATGGTGTTTTACTGGCGAGAATATTGCGAACGGTTGTGCCACCACCGCCGGAGCTGAGGATGCCGGTGATGTCGACGCCTGCCTTCTTGAAAAGGCCATCGTGCATTGCGACCGCGTAGGGAAGACCGTACAAGCTGCTGCCCCATTGAGTCACCGATATCTCGTCAGCGTGCGCGACGTTGAACGGTCCAGGGGCAGCAATAAGAAGTAGTGACACACTAAGCGACTTGATCGCACGCGTGATGAATGACTTCATAGGCTACTCCGGACCAGGATAAAGTGGATCAGTCGCTCGAGATTACACAGCCAAAAAGAGCGTACACGTCTTATTTTTAACTTTATGCATGGAATGTGCCAAGCGCTCTTTGATGGCACAAGAATTTGATATCGACTGCTCAGCACCGAAATTAGTCGATATTCTTTAGTTTACTGAGCGAAAAAACGATCCCGTCAAGACGTTCGTGATGTGTTGAATAAGTAGCGTACACAACGTAATTCCTTTGCGGTGCCAGTCTCCCGACATTGGTGCAATGACGCATTAAAAAGCGGCACGACATTGTCAGGCGGTTGGAATTATTTCTTGGGACCGGTCTTCGTCTGAGCATCTCAGTCTCCGGTGAACGCCGTGAGGTTGATTATCAAGGAACGTCCCTTCGGGTGTGCAAACCCCGGCTGAGCCGGTTGCTCACGATGACACCGCGCTTCGCCGCGTGGAAGAACAAACCGTCAAGCCCAAACCGCCCGTTCGCCCTCCTCAGGTGCACGATGTCATATCATGTTCGCTCCTCGACGATAATCGCCCAACAGGCACATCGACATGACCGACCACAGCAACCCGCTGTTACAGGACTGGCAAGCGCCCTACCAGTTACCGCCCTTCGAGCAGATCCGGTGCGAACACTTCGCACCCGCTTTCGCTGCGCTTTTCGAGCAGCATCTGGCGGAAATCAATGCACTAGCTGAAAATCCGGCGGCGCCTACATTCGATAACATGGTGGCCTCGTTCGATGCCGCCGGCGCTAAGCTGGATCGCGTGCGGCTGACCTTTGAAAACCTGTGCGCTTCCGAGTCGCCGCCCGCCCTGCAGGCGGTGGAGCGCGAAATGGCGCCGCTGCTGGCGGCGCACGATAGCAAGGTCGCGATGCACGCCGGCTTCTTTGCCAGACTCGATACTGTTCACCAGCAAGCTGCCGCGCTGAATCTGAGCGAAGAGCAGCACCGTCTGCTGCAACGCCTGCATACCGATTTCGTCCGCGCGGGCGGCACGCTGCAGGGGGTTGCACGTGAGCGTTTCGCGGCCATCGCCACGCGACTCGCCGATCTGCAGACGCAGTTCGCGCAGAACATACTCGCCGACGAATCGACCTACCAGTTGCCGTTGACGACCGAAGCGGACTTGGCCGGCCTTCCCGATTCCCTGCGCCAGGCCGCACGCAGCGCCGCCAAGGAGCGCGGTGCGGACGGCTACGTAATCACGCTCTCGCGTTCGCTCGTGCAGCCGTTCCTCACGTGGTCGACCCGCCGTGATCTGCGTGAGACCGCATGGCGTGCCTGGACCACGCGCGGAGAAACCCCGGCGCGCGACAACCGGCCGCTGGCTCGCGAAATACTCATGCTGCGGCAGGAACAGGCGCGATTGCTGGGCTACGACAACTTTGCCGATTACGCGCTCTCTGATCGCATGGCCGGCAAAGCCTCCGCCGTCTTTGAATTGCTTGGTCAGGTTTGGGAGCCGGCGAAGGCCAGTGTCGAGCAAGAGCGGCAGGCCCTGGTCGAACAAGCCGCCACGCTCGGCGAACCCACCGACATAGAACCGTGGGACTGGTATTACCTGGCCGAGAAAGTGCGCGTCGCCCGCTACGCACTCGACGATGCTCAAGTGAAACCGTACTTCAGCCTGGACGCGATGCTTGCCGCCATGTTCGATTGCGCGGGACGTCTGTTCGGCGTGCAGTTCGTCGAGCAAACCGGCGTGCCGCTGTATCACCCGGATGTGCGTTTGTGGGAAGTGCGCCGCGGCGATGAACCGGTGGGTATCTTTCTCGGCGACAACTATGCCCGGCCCAACAAGCAGGGCGGCGCCTGGATGCATATTTACTGCAGGCAAACGCGCAATGGCGGCAAGGTGATGCCGGTCGTGGTGAACAACAATAATTTCGCCCGCGTCGACAATGGCCCGACGCTACTCAGTTTCGACGACGTACGCACGCTGTTTCACGAATTTGGCCACGGACTGCACGGCTTGTTGTCCGACGTAAGCTACGGCCGCCTGTCGGGTACCAACGTTCCGCGAGACTATGTGGAACTCCCTTCGCAACTGATGGAAAACTGGGCCACGGTGCCGGAAGTGCTGGCGAAGCACGCGCGTCACGTGACAACGGGCGAGCCGATCCCGGCCGCGTTGATAGAGCGCATCAGGGCGTCGCAGACTTTCAACCAGGGGTTCGAGACGGTTGCCTATACGTCGTCGGCTCTGATCGATATGGCGTTGCATCTGCAGAACGATCCTGCCGGTATCGACATCGCCCGGTTTGAGGCCGACGAGCGCGAGCGTATTGGCGTGCCGCGGGAGGTGGGCATGCGTCACCGGTTGCCGCACTTTGGCCATATCTTTAGCGGTGCATATTATGCGGCCGGCTATTACGTCTATATGTGGGCCGAGGTCCTGGAGGCAGAAGCGTTCGATGCGTTCGAGGAAGCCGGCAACGCATTCGATCCCGCGCTAGCCGAGAAGCTGCATCGCTACGTGTACAGCGCAGGCGACAGCCGCGAACAACGCTCCGCGTTCCGCGCTTTTCGCGGCCGTGATCCGCGAGCTGAACCGATGTTGCGCAAACGGGGTTTGCTCCGGAGTGAGTAAGCAGGCCTGAATGACCGGTTTAACGTGCAGCTTGCGAGCTGCCGGCCTGCGGCTCCGTCCGATAGAGTGAATCGTGACGACTAGTTCAGCGGGCTTCGCGGAACATTCAGGTTGGTATCAAAGAACTTGAGCGCTGCATTTCCGATGTACTCGTGCAGTTTGGTGCGGTCTATGCCAGGCGCATCGATACACGCTTCCGGCCACGTGTCCCTCCCCTCCTGGTCGCATTCGTTAGCGAAGATTTCATGGTCGACAAGGCCCGGCATCACATCCAGTTGCGTGTGCGGAGCGTACTTGGCTGCGAACTCGGCATTCTCTTTGGGCGGAGCCTGTGTGTCCCTCGCGCCAACGATGATATAGGCAGGCACCTTCAATTGTGCAACCCCTTCCTCGTCCATTCCGAAACCCGGCAAGTCGCCCGGCGCCATCGCGAAGACCGCCTTGACACGACTGTCGTATACCTTGAGCGCCGGCTTGGCATCGAGCGGCAAATCCTTGCGCAGTGACTCCGGCACCAACTGGTTGTTCTTCCAGCCGCGTTGGTAGACGAGGTACTTTTCCGGGTTCACCATCGCGCCACCAATCCAGAGCGACGTGAAGCCTCCCTGGGAATGACCGGCGACGCCAATCCGGTTCGGATCGATATGCGGTCCCCAGAGTTTATCGTTCAAGAGGAACGTGATGTCCTTGCTGATGTCGACCGGGCGTTGCCAGAGCTTGCTCCTTGTGTACATGATCGTTGCGTCGTAGGTGTTGGCGCGATAGTGATAAAGCGTGGCCACGATATAGCCGCGCGACGCCAGAAATTCGGCAAACCAGGCGTAGTAGAGTCCGTTGCTGCCATGCCCGTGTGAGAACATGACGAGCGGACGCTTCACGTCGTCGGACACCACGTCAGCGTTCTTGTAGAGGTGCAGGTTGGTAAAGAAGATCATGCGCAGCGGCTCGGCAGAACTATTGAGTACAACTGGATAGAACAGCGTGAGCGCCAGGTGGCGATTGCCTTGTGCCGCGTCTACGTATTCCAGCTGTTTCATCCCGACCGGATAGGGAGCGCCAGGCTGTATGGTTTGCGCGAATGTCATCGCAGACCACGTGGCCATGCAGCAAGACAGGATCGCCATGGCGGGACGGATCAATCCACGTTTCTTCAGCAGAGCAGCCTTCATTTTGCGTCCTCCCGACAACCAGGTTTACCTACGTTGTCCGTGAACCCCGTTGCCTTCGCCATCCGCCTACGGCAGTCCTGACGATTACAGGCGTGACTCGGTCACAACGAGGCCACACGGTAAGACCATGAGCCGACAAAAGCACGAGCGGTGCGACGAAACGGCGGAAGGCCTGACGCAAAGAAGCTGACGCCCCGGCGTCTCCCTCGGGAATGCCATCGGCCGCAAGGGTGCGCCCGATATCTTCGCGGCATCTAAAGGCAATCTGCTACTGCGAGCAGAACCACGAGTGTGCGCCGAATTTGCGGTGCCCGTAAGCCCCGATCAGCGCGGTGTGAGTACGCTGGCGCACCGACATGATGCGTCCGGGAGCAGCAGGAACTAAAAACTTCGAAGGCCAGCGATAACCGCCAGGCCGATAACGCCATCGCCATGAACGATAGGTATCCTGAATTCTATTTTGAGTGGTTTTTGGAAATTAAATGTAAAGCGCGCCAGGACTCTGGCGAGTGACGCAGAGTCCTGTTTAAGGAGTTCGAGAATCAGCGACCGCGCACAACTCAATGCCGATGATGCATCCACCAATGCCGAGTGTGATCAGCCGTGTGGCCGCGTCTTTGACCGGGCCATTTTGACTCGTGAATTAACAGGATAATTGCGACCAGGGCTAGACCGCCGAGGCCGACAAGCACGTTGAGAAGATCAATCGCGGAACTGTGCAAAGTCAATCGCGACGCGGCTCCGACAAGGTCCATCACCGTATTGACAAACTGTTCCATGATGCCCTCCCGCGTCCGCTGCAACTACACTTACATCATAGGTAAACAGAGGCTTAAGAGTAAGCCGCCTAACATCGATTCTTCGCCTTTTCCAGCGACGAATCCAGCGTTTTGATCAGGCGCGGCAGCATTCATCTCAGCGTACAAACACTGACCGGTACAACTCGGCGTTTAGGACATCGTGCATTCGTAAGCAGATAGGCGCCACGAATGAATCGACCGTGCTAGGCTATGCAAAAATTTTAGTCGGCTTCATTTAGTCGGCTTCAGTCAGCATTAGCGCTACCCGTACCGAATAGAGCAAAAAGGAATATCGGAAATACAGGTTGTTTGACTATGCGCGCCCGCTAGCCCGTCGAGGCTGGACGCAGGCGACAAAGGCGGATCGATGAAGGTGGATCGATGATTGACGTTAGCCGGTCTATTCCCCAACTGCGCGTGTGCGTCGCATTTTGCGGCTTTGCAGCATTAGCCGGTTGCATGGTCGGTCCGGATTATCGAACGCCCCCGGCGCCGCCTGCCAATACCTATACCGCTGCTCCTCTGCCCGAGCAGACAGCCTCCGCGCCGGGCGCCGCCGGTTTGCCGCAACGCTTTGCTCCGGGTCAGGACATTCCCGCAGAATGGTGGGCGCTCTTTCATTGCGAACCGCTCGATGCGCTGATCCGTCAGGCACTCGCCAACAGCCCGAACATAGTCGCCGCGCAAGCAGCATTGCGGCAAGCCCGCGAGAACTTCTCCGCTCAAGCCGGCGGCACCCTGCTTCCGAGCGTGGATGCGCAACTCGGCGCCACGCGCGAAAAGCTGAACGGCATTGCGTTCGGACAGCCGGGAGTCAGCGAGGATTTCAATCTCTACAACGCCTCGGTGAACGTCTCGTACAAGCTCGACATCTTCGGCGGCACACGCCGCGGACTCGAGGCGCTGCATGCGCAAATCGATTACCAGAACTATCAGCTCCAGGCGGCCTATCTCGCGCTGACTGCGAACATTGTCACCGCGGCGGTCAAGGAAGCGTCGTTGCGTGCACAGATCGAAGCCACGGAGCGTATTGCCTCGGCCGAGGCCGACCAGCTCGGTGTCCTCGGCCAGCAGTTCGATCTGGGCGGCGTGAGCCGCACAGCCGTGCTCGCGCAACAAACGCTCTTGGCGCAGACCCTTGCGACGCTGCCGCCGCTGCGCCAGTCACTCGATCAGGTAAGGCATCAACTCGCCGTGCTGGCCGGCATGCTGCCCAGCGAGCCGACGCTGCCCGAATTCCGGCTCGACATGTTCTCGTTGCCTGAGACGCTGCCTGTAAGCCTGCCGTCAGCGCTAGTCAGGCAGCGGCCCGACATCCTCGCCGCAGACGCGGTATTGCATCAGGCGAGCGCGCAAATAGGGGTGGCGACCGCCGCGCTGTATCCGCAGATCACGCTCTCCGCCAGCTACGGTGCAGAGGCGCTGGCACCCTCGCAAGTATTCAAGCCCGGCAGCACGATATGGAGCCTCGGCGCTGGACTGCTGCAACCGGTTTTCCACGGTGGACAGTTGAGCGCGCAGAAACGCGCGGCCGAGGCGGCCTACGAGCAGGCCGGCGCGCAGTATCGCGAAACGGTGCTGCTGGCGTTCCAGAACGTGGCGGACTCGCTGCGCGCGCTCGATCACGACGCGACCGGCCTGAGAGCGCAGACGGACGCGTGGCGCGCCGCTAGCGACTCGCTGGACCTGACGCGAGGACAGTATCGCGTGGGCGGCGTGAGCTACCTGTCGCTGCTCGACGCGCAGCGACAGTACCAGCAAACCGTAACGAGTCTCGCGCAGGCCCAGGCGTCCCGCTATGCCGATACCGCCGCCCTTTTCCAGGCGCTCGGCGGCGGCTGGTGGAACGCGCCGCCCAGCGCGCCACCGCCGCACTGAGACCGCAAGCAAGACACGCTGTCAGCAAACCAACGTTCGGCAGGTTGCCCCTGCCGTTCAAGGACATGACGATGATCGAAAAACGACGGATGGCCAAGCGAATGGTGATCATGCTGATCTGCGTCGGCCTGCTGCTGGCCGCGCTGGTTGGCTTCAACCTGTTCAAGGCCCATATGTTCGCCAAGTTCATGGCGGGCAATTCCGCACCGCCCGCCACCGTGTCGGCCGCAGTCGCGGGCTACCAGTCATGGCAACCTCAGCTTGCCGCGGTGGGCAGCCTGCGTGCCGTTCGCGGCGTCGATGTCACCACTGAAGTCGCCGGCCTCGTGCGCGAGATTGCATTCAACTCCGGTCAGGAAGCGAAGGCCGGACAAGTCCTCGTCAGGCTCAACGCCGACACCGACGTGGCGCTGCTCCATTCGTTACAGGCAGCGGCAGACCTCGCTCAGACGGTCTATCAGCGCGATAAAGCCCAGTACGACATCAAGGCGATCGCCAAGGCGCAGCTCGACGCGGACGCCGCTGACTTGAAAGGCAAGCAGGCCCAAGTCGTGGGACAGGCCGCGCTCGTCGAAAAGAAGACCATCCGCGCACCGTTTGCGGGGCGACTTGGCATCACCACGATCAATCCCGGGCAGTACCTCAACCCGGGTGACGCGATCGTGACGCTGCAAGCTATCGACCCTATCTATGCCGACTTTACGTTGCCGCAACAACAGCTCGGCCAGCTCGCGATCGGCCAGATTGTCGCGGTCGATACTAACGCATACAGCGGACAAATCTTCGCGGGCAAGGTCTTGTCGATCAACCCCAAAGTCGATACCGCCACACGCAACATACAGGTGGAAGCCACCGTGGACAATCGCGAGCGCAAGCTGCTGCCGGGCATGTATGCCAACGTGAAGATCGATGCGGGTACCGAACAGCGTTATCTGACACTGCCGCAGACAGCCATCACCTACAACCCCTATGGCGCCACCGTCTTCCTCGTCAAACCCGGCACGCAACCGAACGCGCAAGGCAAGACACTGCCGGTCGCCCAGCAGGTGTTTGTCACGCCCGGTCCTACACGCGGGGATCAGGTCGCCATCCTGAAGGGCGTCGACGCGGGCGCGCAGGTGGTGACCAGCGGCCAGTTGAAGCTCAAGAACGGGACGTCGCTGGTCATCGACAATCGGGTGCAGCCGGCCGACAACCCGAACCCGACGCCTCAGGAACAATAAAGAGACCGCGCGATGAAATTCACCGATCTCTTCATCCAGCGGCCAGTGCTCGCGTCGGTCGTGAGCTTGCTGATCCTCGTGCTTGGATTGCGCTCGCTGGCGAGTTTGAAAGTCGGCGAATATCCGCAGACTGAAAACGCCGTCGTGACCATCAGCACCGCTTACTACGGCGCGAACGCCGACACCATCGCGGGGTTCATCACGCAACCGCTTGAAGCTGCGGTCGCGCAGGCGCAGGGCATCGACTACTTGTCTTCAACAAGCAGCACCGGTGTCTCGACCATCACTGCAACGCTGCGCCTGAACTACGACGCCAATCGCGCGCTGACTGAAATCAATACGCAGATCGCGTCGGTGCGCAACCAGTTGCCGCCGCAAGCCCAGCAGCCGGTCCTGACGATCCAGACGGGACAGACCACTGACGCGATGTACATGGGTTTCTACAGCAACGTGCTGCCGAGCAACAACGTCACCGACTATCTGCTGCGTGTCGTCAAACCCAAGCTCGATTCGGTCGAAGGCGTGCAGACCGCCGAAATCCTCGGCGGCCGGCAGTTCGCGATGCGCGCGTGGCTCGACTCGGCTCGCCTGGCCGCACACGGCGTGACAGCCACCGATGTGTTCACCGCGCTCGGCAACAACAACTACTTGGCGACGCTCGGCACGACCAAGGGGCAGATGGTCAGCGTCGACTTGAACGCGGGCACGGACCTGCATACTGTCGATGACTTCAAGCAACTCGTCGTCAAGCAGAAGAACGGCTCGATCGTGCGGCTGGAAGATGTCTCGAACGTCGTGCTCGGCGCCGACAGTTACGACTTCAACGTCGCGTTCAGCGGCAAGCGCTCGGTGTTTATCGGCATCAAGGTCGCGCCAGATGCGAACATCCTGGATGTAGCCAAACGCGTGCGGCGGCTTTTTCCCTCGCTGCAGCAGCAGTTCCCGATCGGCATGACAGGCGATATCGTGTACGACGCGACGGACTTCGTGAACACTGCCATCGTTGAAGTGATCAAGACGCTGGTGGAGGCACTGCTGATCGTCACCGCGGTGATCTTCCTGTTCCTCGGCAGTTTCCGCGCGGTCATCGTGCCTGTGATCGCGATGCCGTTGTCGCTCATCGGCACGTTCTTCGTGATGCAGTTGCTCGGGTATTCGATCAACCTGCTGACCCTGCTCGCGCTCGTGCTCGCAATCGGGCTGGTTGTGGACGATGCGATCATCGTGGTCGAAAACGTCGATCGGCACATGAAACACGAAGGCAAGTCGCCCTTCGAAGCCGCGTTGATCGCCGCGCGCGAACTGGGCGGCCCGATTCTCGCGATGACCGTCGTGCTCATCGCGGTGTACGTGCCGATCGGTTTCCAGGGTGGCCTGACGGGCGCGCTCTTCACCGAGTTCGCATTCTCGCTTGCCGGCGCGGTGACGGTATCCGGCGTGATCGCCCTGACCTTGTCGCCAATGATGTGCTCGCGCTTTTTCCGCGCGGAGCAGGAGTCGGGGCGCTTCACGCAATTCATCGACCGTCAGTTCGACCGTCTTCATCGCGGGTATGGGCGGCTGTTGCATGCAACGCTCGATACCTGGCCCGTGTTCGTCGTGATGGGCGCGTTGCTGCTCTGCGGCGCGGTCTACCTGTTCATGACATCCAAGTCGGAGCTTGCGCCGCAGGAGGACCAGGGGATCGTCCTGTCGCAGATCCAGGGGCCGCCGAACGCGACCATCCAGCAGATGCAGATGTACGCGGACCAGGTGTTCGAGATCTCGAAGGCACTGCCCGAATACTCGCAGATGTTCCAGTTGACCGGCGCGCCGACACTCAACCAGGGGATCGGCGGCGTGCTCTTCAAAACGTGGGATCAGCGCAGCAAGGGCGCGACCGTATTGCAGCAGGAATTGCAGCAGAAGTGGAATCAGATCGCCGGAGCGCGCGTGGCTGCGTTCCAGTTTCCGCCGTTGCCGGGCTCGCAGGGCTTGCCGGTGCAATTCGTGATCAGCACGACCGAGCCGTTCGAGAATCTCAACGAAGTGTCGCAGGCGGTCCTGCAAAAAGCGCGCGCGAGCGGGATGTTTTTCTTCGTCGACAGTGATCTCAAACTCGACAAGCCCCAAGCTTTGCTCGTGGTCGATCGTGACAAGGTGGCGTCGCTCGGGCTCTCGCAAAGCGATGTCGGGCAGGCGCTCGGCGCGGCGCTTGGGGGCGGCTATGTCAACTACTTCGCGATCGCGGGACGCTCGTACAAGGTCATTCCGCAGGTGTTGCAGACGGACCGGCTGAATCCATCGCAGGTGCTCGATTATTACTTGCGTACGCCCGACGGCAGCGTCATTCCAGCGGCCACCGTTGCACATATCCAGCACAACGTCGTGCCGGAATCGATCAATCACTTCCAGCAACTCAACTCGGCAACGATCTCGGGCGTGATCGTGCCGGGCGTGTCGCAAGGCGAGGTGCTTGATTTCCTGCGCACGGCAACCGCACAGGTTGCACCGGCGGGATATTCGGCGGATTACTCGGGGCAGTCCCGGCAGTTCGTGCAGGAATCGGGCGGCTTTGTCCTGACGCTGCTGTTCGCGACGATCATCGTGTTCCTGGCGCTTGCGGCGCAATTCGAGAGTTTCCGCGATCCCGTCGTGATCCTGATCTCCGTGCCGATGGCACTCTTCGGTGCGCTTGTTTTCATCAACATCGGCTTGACGTCGCTGAATATCTACACGCAGGTCGGGCTTGTCACCTTGATGGGGCTCGTCAGCAAGCACGGCATTCTGATCGTGCAGTTCGCGAATGAATTGCAGCGCGCCGGCAGGTCGAAACGCGAAGCGCTGGAGGAAGCAGCCGGCGTGCGGCTACGGCCGATCCTGATGACGACCGCGGCGATGGTGCTTGGCGTCGTGCCGCTCGTGATCGCATCCGGCGCCGGTGCGGCTGGCCGCAATGCGATGGGACTCGTGATCTTCACGGGGCTGTCTATCGGCACGCTGTTCACGCTGTTCGTCGTACCCGCGATGTATATGTTTTTGGCGGCGGATCATCATCGCGAAGTGATTCAAGAATGATTCGATCGGGTGCGATTTGCGGCAAAGGTGGCCGCTTCCGGCGCTACCTTCCCTCGAAGACACGCAGCGCTATCGACGCACTGGTCACGGAGAACCTCTAGATGATCACGGGTTGAGGTCACCAAGGTTTGCGTATTTCACCAATGGGCGACCTTCGGCAATTGCCACCCATACGTGACGGAAGCCACCCGCAAGGTGAAACAGGCAACGCCGCTCAGGAGCGCCGCCGCCATGGGTGAAAGACCGAACCGGCGGCCGACGACCAGCACGACCCCTCCCACGAAAGCGGCGCTCGCGTAGATATCGGCGACCAGTACCATGGGTACGCGAGCCAGCAGGATGTCGCGTACTACGCCGCCCCCAACGCCGGTGATCGTTCCCATCAGCGTCGATATGAAAGACCCTATACCGTAGCTCAGCGCTTTCTGCGCACCCGCGACAGCGAATAACGCAAGCCCCGCTGCATCCAGCGCCATGAGCAAGGGTGCCGAGAGATTGCGTGCCTCGGCATGAAAGATGAAAGTCAGCAAGCCCGTGAGGAATGCCAGCGCCGGGTAGCGCCAATCGCGCACGGCGTTAGGTGGCGTCGCGCCGATCAGCAGATCGCGAATCACGCCACCGCCAAGCGCTACGACAAACGACAGGACCATCACTCCGAGCAAGTCGAGCCCGCTCTGCATGGCGGTGATCGCGCCTTCGGCGGCGAAGACGGCTGTTCCCGCCAGATCGGCTACCAGTACTATCGTTTCGATTTTCTTCATCGTTCAAGTCTGCGTTTGGTAATCCCGGAGCATTGAGGAAAGAGCGCCTTCAACCGGCACGGTCCAGATATCGCTTCACCTCCGTGCCGATCCATTCCATGAAATGCGTCTGCTTGACGCTTAGCACCTCACGCTGCTGCCAGACGAGCCAATACGGATACGGGTATGGCACGTGTATATCGGTAATCTGAACCAGGTCGCCGCGAGCAATGGCATCAGCCACGAGCGTGCGCCGCTCGAGAGCGATCCCCTGCCCGAGAAAAACGGCGCCCAGCACGATATTCGAATCGTTCGCGAACAGCCCTTCCACGTTCGCAGGTTCACGCACGTTGGCGGCACGGCACCAGTCGGTCCATGGTGCATCGGAGCTTCTTATCAATGGACACGACACGATCTCCTCAGCGGAGCGAGGAAGCTTACCCCCGTTGAAATGCGGCGCAGCCACGACCAGCAGTTCATCGCTGAATAACGCCTTCTGGGCGAGTTCAGGCCAGTGCCCTTGACCCATTCGAATACTGACGTCGGCGAGTCCATGCCGCACGTCCTGTATCTCAAGGCTCGTCTGCAAGCGAACGCGGTAATACGGATGACGCTCGCGGAAGCTCACAAGGCGAGGCAACAGCCAATGCAAAGCAAACGACGGCAGCGTTGCAATGACCAGTTCGCTCTCTTGCGGGCGGGCTTGGGCCAGCAGCGTCGCGTTTGCGATGTCGCGAAGTGCCGAGCGTATTTCGAGCGCATAGAGACGCCCTTCTTCCGTCAGCCGCAAACCCCTGGCTTCACGCACGAAGAGCGCAACGCCCAAGGTGTCTTCGAGAATCCGGATCTGCTGACTGACCGCCGAATGCGTGACGTGGAGTTCGCGCGCGGCGAGCGTGACGCCACCGAGCCGGGAAGCCGCCTCGAAACATCTGAGCGCAGTTAGAGGCGGGATATTTTTCATGTAAATTTTTCTTACGGAAGACGTTTATTTATGTCGCTTTTCATATGCCGATTAAATGCCTAATCTGACGGAATTGGCGGTCTTACATCCTTGGAGACGCACGCGATGCGGCGCGTGCGAACACGGCCGAATGATAGATATTCTAACGGGAAGCGTATGAAACTGATTGGAATGCTGGACTCGCCCTATGTGCGCCGGGTGGCCATTTGCCTCAAGCTACTCGAACTCGATTTCGAGCATCGCCCTGTTTCCGTATTCAGTGACTTTGAAGAATTCCGCAAGCTCAACCCCGTCGTGAAAGCACCGACCTTGATCCTCGACGACGGTCAAAGCCTGATGGATTCAACGCTGATCCTCGACTATGTGACGTGCCTTGTTAGATCAGACGCGCCGTTGGCGCCACACCATGCGGAAGACCGTTTGCGGGCAACCAGGCTGACCGGTCTGGCTTTGGCAGCGTGCGACAAGGCGGTTCAGATCGTCTATGAACGCAACTTGCGTCCCGTAGAAAAACAGCACGAGCCATGGGTCGATCGCGTCAGCGCCCAATTGCTTGCCGCGCACGCCGGGCTTGAAGCCGAACTGACGTCGGGTACCCTGCCTGTGGACGCAGGCCGGCTTGGACAAGCGGGCGTGACCGTCGCTGTCGCCTGGAGATTTACCCAGATGATGGTGCCGAAGATTGTTATCGCGGGGGAGTATCCGAACCTGCAATCGTTCTCGGTTTTCGCCGANCAACAGCCAGCGTTTGTCAGCACGCCGCCTGAGTGATCGCCGGCGAGGGATCGTTGCTGCCTAGTCCACGATTCAACTGACACTGCCCCTCGCCACTGCGTGACACAGATCATTTTTAAGCATAAAAACCCTAAAGTAGAAGTGGTTAACCGCCGTTATGTCCTGGTAATGCGAAAACAAGTTCTCGCGTCACGTTCCAGATTGAAGAAAGGACACAACGAATGCGAAATAACCAGCCCGTCACGCAGCACGAGTACGACTTCCCGGCAGCGGACATGCTCGTTTCCGCCACGGATCTTTCCGGCAATATCAAGTACTGCAATCCCGCCTTTGTCGAAGTCTCGGGCTATTCACGAGAACAGCTGATCGGCCAGCCCCACAATCTGATTCGTCACCCCGATATGCCGCGCGAAGCCTTCGGCGACCTGTGGACGACGATTCGCTCGGGTCGTCCATGGACGGCCCTCGTCAAGAACCGTCGCAAGAACGGCGACTATTACTGGGTCCGTGCAAACGTGACGCCGGTCATCGAGCATGGCAAGGCAATGGGTTATCTAAGCGTGCGCGTAAAGCCGGGCCGCGACGAAGTTGAGAGTGCATCCGAGTTGTATGCGGGGATTCGTGCCGGTGCCATGAGTTCACGGCGTCTCAGAGAAGGCGCGCTCGTACGGACCGGACTGGCAGGCAAACTCGGGGAACTGGCGCGCATGCCGGTGGCGTCGCGCATTGCGATTGGCTATGCAGCCGGCCCGCTGGCGGTGCTCGCGACCGGGCTGATCGCGTACCAGGGGTTACCGCCGCGGCCCTTGTGGATAGCGTTTGGCGTGAGCGCGCTGATCGGCGCGTTCGGCTGGGCGACCGTTTCGCGTCATGTGGGGGTACCCGTGCGCACCATGTCCGGTTTCGCCGCGCGAATGGCTGCAGGCGATTTAACGGTAGCGATGGAACCCGGCGCTCGCGACGATCTCGGCGATGTTCAACGCGCCCTGAACCAGCTCAAGGCGAACCTCGCCGCCATCGTCCTGGACGTGCGTGGACAGATTGGCGGGGTGATGGACGCCACGCGGGAAATCGCCAGCGGCAACATGGATCTGTCGCGTCGAACGGAGTTGCAGGCGGCATCGTTGCAACAGACCGCAGCAACCATGGACCAGTTGACCGCCACGGTGAAGGGCAACGCGGACGCGAGCGTGCGCGCTTTGGATCTCGTGAAAGACGCGCAGGCGGCAGCCAGTGACGGCGGCAAGATCGCGATCCAGGTGGAGCAGACGATGGCCGGCATCAACACGGCGTCGCAGCGTATTGCGGACATTACCGGTGTGATCGACGGCATCGCGTTTCAGACGAACATCCTGGCGCTGAACGCCGCGGTGGAAGCGGCCCGCGCCGGCGAAGCCGGCCGCTCGTTCGCGGTGGTCGCGACCGAAGTGCGCAACCTTGCACAACGGTGCGCGGCGTCGGCGAAGGAAATCAAGGCGGTGGTGGAAACGAGTGTTGCGCAGATCGCGGAAGGGACTGACCTGGTGTCGCGCACGACCAGCCAGATGCATGCAATCGATGCCGCCGTGCAGCGCGTTTCGACGATCATCGGCGAGGTGGCGAATGCGAGCAGCGAGCAGGCCGAGGGCATTCGCCAGGTGAACCAGGCGGTGGCGCATCTGGATGGTTCGACGCAACAGAACGCTGCACTGGTCGAGCAGGCTGCGGCGACTGCGCAGCGCCTCGCCGAACGAGCAGATGTACTCGATGACGCCGTGCGGCTGTTTACGGTTGGGACTGTGTGAGACCGGTGTTCACGCCGGCGAATCGTTCGGATGCTGCCGGCGCGAACGAAATTACTCAGGATCCGCGTCCAGCGCCAGCACACTCACGCCCACATCGATTCGATGCGACCCGCCGCCGAGAATCATCCCCCGCAGCAGCGACACATCGCTATAGTCCCGCCCCGTGGCAAGCGTCACATGCTCCAGATCGGCGAGCACATCGTTGGTCGGATCAAGATCGATCCACCCGCTCCCCGGGCAGAACACCGACACCCACGCATGCGACGCATCCGCGCCAATCAAGCGCTCCTGCCCCGGCGCCGGATCATTGCGCAGATACCCGCTCACATACCGCGCGGGCAACCCGAGCGCACGCATGCACCCGATCATCACCTGTGCAAAATCCTGACAAACGCCACGACGCATTTCAAACGCGCGATGCGCCGGCGTGTCATATGACGTTGCCAAAGGCTTGTACTTGAAGTCGCCGTGAATCCGGTGCATCAGGTCGATCGCTCCCTGCGCCAGCGGCGTCCCAACCGGAAAACTCTGCAACGCATAGTCGCGCAGGTCGTGCCCGAGACTGATATTCGGCGACGCGAAGCAGAACTCCGTCTCCGGGTGGAACGGCGCGCGGGCGCTGAAGCGCATGCTCTTCGCGACCTCGTCCCATGCCGGGGTCGCGGCCGGATCGAGCGAGGCCCATCGCGGCGTCAGTTCGACGGTCGTTTCGCTGATCATCTGCAATGACCGGTGCGGCGACTCGAGCGAAAAATACAGCACGTCGTTGCCGAAGGTATCGACGCGATTATTGATGTACAGCGGCTTCGGCTCGATGCTTTCGCTATGGGAGATCACCCGCTGCCACGCGCAGTTCTGCGGCCGGATAGTCGCGAGATGCTGGGCCGTCTCTACATAAGTGGAATAGCGGTACGTCGTCCGATGAGACACCCACAACACGGTTTTCGGAATCTTCACGACGACACCTGCAATGCCTGTGTATTCGCATGGCTGAAGTAACGTGCGCTGATTTCATGGGCAGCGGCGCTCACGTGATCGGCCAGTTCCTCGCAAGCCTGAATGAGTTCGCCATAGTTGCCTTCTTCATCAGTCGTGCATAGTTGTTCAAGTCCCCGCAACGACTTGAGCAGCAGCGTTGCGTCGCTGAACGCGCCGTGGGTTGTGCTGCCAGCCGCAATCGAAATCTCGTCGAGCTTCGCACACAGCCGCGAGTACACGCCATACAGCCCGCGCGGATTGGTCGGCTCGACCACCAGCAAGTCGATCAACGCGGGCACCTCGAAGCGCCCCGGATAAAGCGATCGATACGTGAGCGTGCTGTCGAACAGTTGCAGCAGCAAATCGAAACCGGCCGGCGTGGCCATCTGCCCATGCTCGGCGGCAACCCGCAAGAAGGTGGTCATGGTCCAGACACGTTCGATGTGCCTTCCCGCGAACACCAGCTTCCACGCTTCGTCGCGTGTCATGCGGTCGCCCTGCGCGCCGCTGATCGCGAGCAGCTGTGTTCCCAGCGTCTCGAGCATGCGCGTGAGCTTCACGCGGTCATAACGTTCCACCCCGGGTCCCGGCTTGAAGGTCTGGATGGCATCGCGGAAATCGTTTCTCGCGGCAAGGATCGTGCGCCAGTGATCGGTCGAAAGACGTCCGCGAATCTCGCCGCTTGCGCGCACCTGACTCGCCAAATTCTGGCCGATGCTCGCCGCTGTGCCGTTCTCGCCAATATTCGCAACCAGCAAGCGTTCGAGACCCCGCGCAGTATGACCCTGAAGCGGCGTTCCCGGCGGCAGCAGCCCACACTGCCACGCGAGATCCACCATGGTCTCCAGCATGCTCTCGGAGTCGTTGCTGTCGATCGACGAAAGGATCACGCGCATCAGCCGCACGTTGTTTTCAGCGCGTTCTCCGTAGCGTCCGGCCCAGAACAGGTTTTCAGCTGCGCGGCTCGACACGGTCCGATGCTTGCGGGCAAGATCGGCGGGTTTCATCGGCGTGGGGAGCAGCGACAAGCTCGAAGCCGGCTTGCTCGACAACACCCAGGTGTCAACGCTGCTGCTGCCGTATTGCATCGATACCGACGGTTGGCGCTCGGCCCCAAGCCGCGCGAATCCTCCCGGCATCACGGACCAGCCGCCATCGATATTCGCAATCGCATACACCCGCAGCACCGACGGCCGGCCTGTCAACGTGTTGTCTTCGTAACGCGGCGCGTGTGAACTCGGAAACAGGTTCTGGATCGTGAACGCGTCCGGCATGGTCTCGATCCGCGCGCGCCAGCCGGCCAGGGATTGCAGGCCGTCGCCGAAACCGCGCGGGCTGCCGCCGTTGAGTTCCACGCCGGGCCAGGTGGGAATCACGAATGCCTTGTCCAGACGCCCCAGCACCGCTTCGCGCGCGGCCTCTTCGCCGCACCACCACGTCGGTACGCTGGCGAGCTCCAGAGGTTCGTTCAACAACGCCCGCGAAATGGCCGGCAGGAAACCATGCAGCGCCGGCGACTCGACAAACCCGGAGCCCGGCACGTTCGACACCATCACGTTGCCGGCCCGCATCACCTGCAGCAGGCCGGGCACGCCGATGGTGGAGTCGGCGCGTAATTCGACCGGGTCGCAGAATGCATCGTCCAGGCGCCGCATCAGCACGTGAACGCGTTCCAGTCCGGCGAATGTCTTCAGGAACAGCATGTCGTCGCGTACGGTCAGGTCCTTGCCTTCAACGAGGGTAACGCCGAGATAACGAGCGAGGAACGCATGCTCGAAGAAGGTTTCGCTGTACGGCCCCGGCGTCAGCAGCGCGATGTGCGGCGAGCCCTCGCCCGACATCGTGGCCCGGCCGCCTTGAACTAGCGCTGCGATCAGTTGCGAATAGAACGGGGCAAGCCTCTGGACCTTCATTGAGCGGAACGGTTCGGCGAACACGTCCGAGACAATCAGGCGGTTTTCCAGCGCATAACCGAGTCCGGATGGCGCTTCCGTCCGGTGGGCCATCACGGTCCATGCGCCGTTGGGCGCGCGCGTCAGGTCCACGGCAACAAGCTGCAGATACTGCGCGCCGGGCGGCACGAACCCCTTCACGGAGCGTAGGTAGCCCTGATGCCCGAACACCAGCGCCGGCGGCAGCAGGCCGTCGTGCAGCAGCGTCTGCGGCCCGTAGATATCGGCAACGATGGCATTGAGCAACTTGGCGCGCTGCGTCACGGCGCGCTCGATCACCGACCACTCGCCCTCGTCGATGAGAAACGGCAGCAGGTCCAGCGCCCACGGACGAGGTTCACCCTTGTCCGCGTAGACGTTGTAGCTGATGTCGTTGTCGCGGACCTGCTGCGCAATGGAAGCGGTCGCCCGGTCGAGATCGGCTATGCCGTCGTCGCCGAGCAGGTCGAAGAATTGTTGCCAGGAGGCGCGCAACTGGCCGGACGCGTCGCGCAGTTCGTCCCAATGGCCCTCCCGGGCCGGTACCGCGCGAAGGTGTGACGACACACTCGCGCGGTTCGTGATTGCTTCAAACGGAAGCGTTGATTGGAAGGCCAAATTGAGCTGTTTTCGTTGATGAGGCTACCGTCGGCGCAGATCGAGCGTGAACGGAAACTCCAGGCTGCGCTTCGGTTCCTCCACGACCATGCGCCCAGGCGTATGGCCGATTCTGAAAAAGCGCGAACGCCGCCGGCTTTCCGCCTCGTATGCGTTGACCGGATAGGTCACATAATTGCGGCCACCCGGATGGGCTACATGATACCGGCATCCGCCGACAGACCGGTTGCTCCAGGTGTCCACAATGTCGAACGTGAGCGGCGCATCCACGCCAATCGACGGATGCAGCGCCGTCGGCTGGGACCACGCCCGAAAGCGCACGCCGGCCACATGCTCGCTCACGCGGCCCGTGGGTTGCAACGGTAAGGGCACGCCGTTGACCGTCACTACATGACGATTGTCGTTGAGCCCCAGCACCCGCACTTCGAGCCGCTCCACGGACGAATCCACGTAACGCACCGTGCCCCCGGGCGCCCCCTGCTCGCCCATGACGTGCCACGGTTCAAGCGCGCTGCGCACCACCAGTTCGATACCGTTCGTCTGGACGGCGCCGACCAGCGGAAAACGGAACTCGAAATGCGGCGCGAACCATGCGGCATCGAAGGCATAACCGGCTTCATTGAGATCCGCGATGACGTCGTGGAAATCCATTTCAATGAACGTGCCGAGCAGGAAACGGTCATGCAGTTCAGTGCCCCAGCGCGTGAGGCGCGTGGTGTACGGCTTGTCCCAGAACCGCGCGACCAGCGCACGCAGCAGCAATTGCTGCACGAGGCTCATGCGCGCGTGCGGCGGCATTTCGAAGCCTCGGAGTTCGAGCAGGCCGAGCCGGCCGGTGGGGCCATCGGGGGAATACAGCTTGTCGATGCAGAATTCCGCCCGGTGCGTATTGCCCGTCACATCGATAAGAAGATTGCGCAGCGTCCGGTCGATCAGCCAGGGCGGCAACTGCGCACTGTCGCGCCCGCCCAGACGTTCGAGCTGATGCTCGATCTCCTTGAAGGCAATCTCCAGCTCGTAAAGCTGGTCGTTGCGCGCTTCATCCACGCGGGGCGCCTGACTCGTCGGTCCGAGAAACAGTCCCGAGAACAGATACGACATCGACGGATGGTTGATGAAGTACGCGATCAAGCTCGCCAGCAGGTCCGGACGCCGCAGGAACGGGCTGTCCGCAGGCGTCGCACCGCCGAGCACGAAGTGATTGCCGCCGCCCGTCCCGGTATGACGTCCGTCGGTCATGAACTTCTCGGTGCTCAGGTAGCTTTCATGCGCCGACTGATACAGGTACTCGGTGTGATCGACGAGCTGATCCCAGCTCGAAGCCGGATGAATGTTCACCTCGATCACGCCCGGGTCCGGCGTCACCTGCAGCATCTTGAGACGGGCATCGCGTGGCGGCGGGTACCCTTCTATCACCACCTTCATGTGCAGATCGGCGGCCGTTGCCTCGATGGCGGCAAGCAGGTCGAGGTAGTCGTCGAGTTCGGTCAGGGGCGGCATGAACACATGCAGCAGGCTCTTGCCGCTTCCAAACGACTTCTCTTCGACGTCCGGTCCCGCCGCACGCGCCGGATCGCGCGCTTCGACGCACAGCGCCGTACGCCGGATCCACGAAGCGGACTCGCCGCGCGATGGTTCGCGGGTGGACGAAGCAGGGGTAGCAGGCCGCTGTCCCGTGCCTGCAGCCGCGCCTGAGCCAGCGCCCGCTGCACCTTCACCCTCGGCCCGAGCTTCAATACCATCCCCAAGCACCACCCCGCCGCGATACTGCATGCGCAGTTCCATCGCCTCGCGCAAGGGCACGGGCGGTGCGAACGGATCGTGCGGGTGTTGATACGGGTAGTCCCCGGCGCTCACCCACGGCAGCGATTCGAGCGGCAAGCGGTAACCCATCGGCGAGTCGCCGGGAATCAGGTACATGCGTCCATCGCGGAAAAACCATGGGCCGCTGACCCATGCCGGCGCCTGTATCGGGATATCGCGTTCCCGGGCAATAGGCAGCACATAACCCGTCACCTGCGATAAACCCGCGTCGAACACGCGGCGCAACCGCATGCGTTCCATCTCGTCTTCGAGTTCCGATTCGAACGGGTCCACGTTCACCGGCAAGCGGCGTTCACGCCACAGATAGTAGAAAGTGTCCTCGTAGCCGGGCTGGATATACGAGGCATCCAGCGAGACCTTGTTCGCCAGGTGCTCGATGAAACGCCGTGCGTCTTCAGCGGTGTAGTGGCCGGGATCGCGTTCATCGGCGAAGAGCGTAGGGTCTTCCCAGATCGGCTCCCCGTCCGCGCGCCAGAAGAGCGACATGGCCCAGCGCGGCAACTGTTCGCCTGGATACCACTTGCCTTGCCCCAGATGCAGGAAGCCACCCACGCCATAGCGCGCCCGCAGCTTGTCCATCAGCGACACCGCGTAACCGCGCTTCGTCGGTCCCAGTGCGTCCGTGTTCCATTCCGCCGCGTCGCGGTCGGTCACGGCGACAAACGTGGGCTCACCGCCCATCGTCAGGCGCACGTCCATGTCGTTCAGTTGCTGGTCGACTTGCGCGCCCATCGTCTGCACCGCGGACCACACTTCTTCCGTGTAGGGTTTCGTCACGCGCGGCGTTTCGAGCACGCGCTGGACCTGCATGATGTGCTCGAACTCGACTTCGCTTTCATCGACAGCGCCGAAAATAGGCGCCGCGCTGCCCGGCTCAGGCGTGCAGGCAACGGGGATATGCCCCTCGCCGGCCAGCAGGCCGGAGGTCGGATCGAGCCCGATCCAGCCCGCGCCCGGAAGGAAGACTTCGCACCACGCGTGCAGGTCGGTGAAGTCGACTTCGGTGCCGCTCGGGCCATCGAGGGACTTCTGGTCCGGGGCGAGCTGGATCAGATAACCGGAAACGAAACGCGCCGCCAGCCCGAGCTGACGCAAGGTTTCGACGAGCAGCCAACCCGTGTCGCGGCACGATCCCAACGCTTTTTCGAGCGTCTCCTCCGGCGTCTGCACGCCGGGTTCCATGCGAATCACGTAGCCAATGTCGTGCTGCAGCCGCTGGTTCAGTTCGACCAGGAAATCGGCCGTTACTTTAGGCGTCTTGTCGATGCTCTCGACAAATTTGGCCAGCAGCGGTGTGAGCTCGCGCTTGATCAGATACGGCGCAAGTTCGGCCGCCAGCTGAGGTTCGTACTCGAACGGGAATTTCTCGGCGTACGGTTCGAGGAAGAAGTCGAAGGGGTTGTAGACCGCCATCTCGGCGACCAGATCGACCGTTATTTTGAATTCCCGCGTCTTCTCGGGAAAGACGAGCCGCGCCTGATAGTTGGCGAACGCGTCCTGCTGCCAGTTGATGAAATGCCCGGCTGGCTCGACCCGCATCGAGTACGAAACGATCGGTGTACGGCAATGCGGCGCGGGCCGCAGGCGCACGACCTGCGGTGAAAGGCCGACGAGGCGGTCATAACGGTAGTGCGTGACATGGTTCAACGCGACGCGGATTGACACACCTGACTCCTGGACGAATTTTGGCAGTTTTTAAAAGCAAGCTCCATGCCGTTTGGCCGAACCGGCCATCGGGCAAGGCTGACGGCTATTTCAATGCACTCGATGCTGCGTTTAAACCGATTGTGCCATTCGGTCATGCACCGAACTGGCGCGTAAAACGCCCCTTCCCTCGGGACCGGACCGTTTCCCCAGCGGCACGTGGCTTGCTTCAACGCCACCACGCCCTGCATTCCAGCCTATCTCCTCAATATGAAAACATTTCACTGCGGCCGTTGCCAGCATCACGTTTTTTTTGAGAACGTGAAATGCGAATCCTGTGCGGCGCTCCTCGGCTTCGTGCCTGAGCTGTCCGAGGTGTGCGCATTCGAACCAGCCGGCGAGACGCTTTGGCGCGTCCTGCATCCATCGGCGAACGGTGCGCTGTTCAGGCAGTGCAATAACTACGCGCTCGAGAAGGTCTGCAACTGGATGATCCCGGCCGACTCGCCCGACGTATTGTGCCCGGCATGCAGTTTGACACGGACCATCCCCAATCTCGCCCAGCCAGAAAACCGCGTCTACTGGTATCGGCTGGAAATGGCCAAGCGGCGCTTGCTGTATGCGTTATGGGCGCTGGGGCTGAATACGGATTCGCGCATGACCAATCCCGAAACCGGCTTGCAGTTCGAGCTCCTCGAAGACGGCAACGTAGGGCCGAAGGTCATGACCGGCCACGACAACGGCCTCATCACGATGAACATAGCCGAAGCCGACGACGCCCTGCGCGAACGCGCGCGCGCCGAAATGGGCGAACCGTACCGGACCTTGCTCGGGCATTTCCGGCATGAAATCGGCCATTATTATTTTGACCGGCTCGTGACTCATTCACACTGGGAAGAGCCGTTCCGCGAAATGTTCGGCGATGAGCGCGTCGACTACGCCCAGGCGCTTCAGGCGCATTACGAGAATGGGCCGCCGGCCGACTGGGAAGAGTCTTATGTGAGCGCCTACGCCACGACGCATCCGTGGGAGGACTGGGCCGAGACGTGGGCACATTATCTGCATATCGTCGATACAGTCGACACCGCCGCCGCATGCGGATTCAAGCTCGAACCGAAAGCGCCCAACGAACCTTCGCTTACCGAGGTCGAGCCTATCGAGAACACGAGCTTCGATAACCTCATGGAGCAATGGTTTCCACTGATGTATGCATTGAACAGCCTGAACCGAAGCCTGGGTCTGGCCGATGCATACCCGTTCACGCTTTCGCCGAAGGTCGTGGCCAAACTGCGTTTCGTGCACAACGTGATCGCGAGCGCGAGTGCTCCGAAACAAGCGGATGGCGGAATTCAGCAACACGAGCAAGATCCGCAGGCCCCGCAGGCAGCCGCCGCTGGTTGAACCAGGGACTCATCAGGAGTTCGATGTTTTAAGCCCCGATTTACCCATCGTCACTACTGAAATAGTCGAGGTCGATATAAGTATCGCTCCGGCGATTCACACGTTCGGATTTACACGTCCGCTCAACCAAAAAGGTCAGTCCGATGAAGCTCCGCGTTGGTTACGAACTGGTCTATGAATGCGTGCAGCCGACCCCCATGCTGCTGATGCTGAACATGCACACCTCGCGCGCAAAGGACATTCTCGTCCCCGACCTTCTGAGGGTCAACCCGCGGGTGCCCTTCTCGCAATATCACGATTCCTTCGGCAACCTGTGCAGCCGGCTGGTCGCACCGAAGGGCTGGCTTACGCTGTCTTCGCAGGGGTTGATCGAAGTGCCGGCTTATCCTGAGGTGCCGGAGCCCAACAGTTATCAGCATGCTGTTGAAGAACTGCCCGACGAGTGCATGCAGTTCCTAATCGGCAGCCGCTACTGCGAGACCGACCTGCTGTCCGAAGCCGCCTGGCAGATGTTCGGCTCCACGCCGCTGGGACGGCCCCGGGTGCAGGCCATCTGCGACTTTGTTCATCGGCACATACGGTTCGACTACAACAGCGCGCGTCCGACCAAGACGGCGTTCGAGGCGTATCGGGAAGGCGTGGGCGTTTGCCGCGACTTCGCACATCTCGCCGTTGCGTTGTGCCGAGCGATGAACATTCCGGCGCGTTATTGCACGGGTTATATCAGCGACGTCGGTTTGCCGCCGCCCTACGCACCTATGGACTTCTGCGCCTGGATCGAGGTTTATCTGGGTAACACATGGCAGACATTCGATCCGCGCAACAACGCGCCGCGTACTGGCCGCGTATTGATGGCGCGAGGCCGCGATGCCGCCGATGTCGCGTTGAGCAATACCTTCGGCACGACCACGCTGGTCAGGTTCAGCGTGGTCTGCGAGCCTCAATAAACCGCAGCAAAGCCTCAGCAAAGCTCCGGTGCCGTACGAGCCAGCCGATGAAAGTGGCGACCGAAATAAATCAGGCTGTCGCCGTCGCCGCGCACCACTATGTCCGCCACTTCCACGAACATCACCGAATGCGAGCCCACGGTCTTTGTATCGACAATACGGCCTTCCAGACTCGCGAGCGCATCAGCCAGGACGGGCAGGCCCAGGCGGCCAGCCGTCCAGGTCTGCTGCTCGAAGCGTGCGCTCATCGGCAGGTTGGTCATGCCGGCGAAATGACGCGCCAGTTCCTGGTGATCGGCGGGCAGCACGTTGATGCAGACGTTGCCGTTGCCCGCAAGCACCGCATGCGCCGAGCTCGACTGGTTCACGCAGACGAGCATGGTGGGCGGTGTGTCGGTGACCGAACATACCGCGCTTGCCGTCATGCCGCAGCGGCCGCGCGGGCCGTCGGTGGTGATGATGTTCACGGCCGCCGACAGGTACGCCATGGCCTCCCGAAACAGCTTGCGGGTGCTTTCGTTATTCATGTCTTGCTCCCCGGTTCACGGATACCCAGGCGCTGCATCCGGTAATGGCGGTAGATTGCCGCGATACAGGTGAGCCGGTATGCCTGCTGGACCACATCCGCGAATAGATGAGCGGAGTGCGCCAACGACGGCGCCCGCCCGCCGGAGAGCCTGGCGGACGTCGTTATTCAGCACTTGTTCAGCACGGACCGATGGGATTGATGCCGGGACTACTTTGCAAACAGCGAAGCGATATTCGCGAATGCCTTGATTTCCAGTGCATTGCCCGACGGGTCCAGGAAGAACATAGTGGCCTGCTCGCCGACTTCGCCCTTGAAGCGGACATGCGGCTCGATGATGAATTCGACCCCGGCCGCCGTGAGTTTGTCCGATGTCGCTTGCCACTGATCCATCGGCAGCACGACGCCGAAATGCCGGACCGGGACCGCATCGCCATCTACCTCACTCGTCTTGCGATGGCCGATCTCATCCGGCGCAAGGTGGGCGACGATCTGGTGGCCGTAGAAGTTGAAGTCCACCCAGTCAGGGGCACTGCGGCCCTCCGGACAGCCAAGCAGATCGCCATAAAATTCCCGGGCGGCTGCAATGTCGTGAACCGGAAAGGCGAGATGGAAAGGGGAAATGGCAGCAGTGGTATCGCTCATGGGAAGGCCCGGATTTCGGTTGAATGGGTGGTACTCGACAACACGAACAAGGTCTGCCCGTGCCGCCGTCATCGTGTGCGAAAAAAGATGTCGCGCCACGGGAGACAGTTTAAGGGCAACGAGAATAGTTTAATAATGATAGTTTTTTTAGCTCAGCATCAATAAAATCGATCAATCGAAGCCAATAAGATCGGTCAATCCAGCCATGATGCGAGAGCTAAAAACCTTTCTGGCCGTTGTGCGTTTCGGTACGTTCGCGAGTGCCGGCGCGCATATCGGACTGACGCAATCGGCTGTCAGCGCGCAGATCCAGCGGCTGGAGGAGGACTTGGGCTTCCCGCTATTCGACCGCACCGGCCGCTCGGCGACGCTCAACGCAGCAGGCAAGCGGACTGTCGATCTGGCCGAAGAACTGTTGTCCGTCTACGCCCGCCTGGCAGACCGCGGCGGCACGGCCGAAAAGTCCGGTCTGCTTCGGGTGGGTGCTATTGCTTCGGCGCAGGCGTCGTTTCTCGTCAGTGCCATCGAACTGTTCCGGCAGACTTCGCCGGGGTGGCGAATCCGCGTGGTGCCCGGCGTGTCGCTCAACCTGCTCGCGCAGGTCGACTCCGGTGAGGTCGACGTCGCGGTGATTATCAAACCCCCTTTCGCGTTGCCCGCCGAATTGCACTGGCGCACGCTGCTCACCGAGTCTTTCGTCCTGCTGGTCCCGCGCAAGCTGGCGGACCGGCCGTGGCGCTCGCTGCTCAAATCGGAACCGTTTATTCGCTACGACCGGAGTTCTTTTGGAGGCCGCCTCGTCGACCGCTTTCTCCGGAGAATTCGCGTCACGGTGCAGGACGTGGTCGAACTCGACGAGCTGCAGGGAATCGTCGGACTCGTGGCCCACGGGGTGGGCGTTGCGCTCGTCCCGCAGGCGGCCGCGCTGCAGATGCCGGAAACCGTGAGCGCGCTGTCTCTTGGCGACGAGACCTTCACGCGTGAAATTGGCCTGGTTCAGCGGAATACGCGCAATGAGCAAACCGTCACTGTGCAATTCGCCGGGTCTGTCTGCGCCGTGTTGCCGCGGTGAGCGGCATCGGGCAAGTGGACAGGTGCTCTTAGCAGGGGATTCGCCGATATGGATCGACAGGCACTGGAATTCGCCAAGTCGTTTTACAGCGCAGTGTTTTTTCAGTTCATACGTAGTCAGCCGGTGTAAGTTGAGCTGACCTTGACATGCAAGGGATTGCTTGCCTATCATTCATGCAATAGATTACTTGCATGTAGCCGTCCATGGCCGAGCGCCTTTATGACACCGACTTGCTGTTCAAGGCCCTCGCCGATCCCAGCCGGCGCAAGCTGCTGGACTTACTGCATGCACACGACGGCCGCACCCTTAACGACTTGTGCGAGCACCTGGACATGACGCGGCAGGGCGTGACGCAGCACCTGGGCGTGCTGGAGGCGGCGAACCTGGTAGTCACCATGTGGAGCGGCCGCGAGAAGCTGCACTTCCTCAATCCGGTCCCGCTGCAGGAGATCTACGAGCGCTGGATAGCCAAGTTCGAAAAGCCGCGCCTCAAGGCGCTGCGCGACCTGAAACGACGATTGGAGAAAACCAATGGCTAGATCGACCTTTGTCTACGTGACCTACATCCGCACCACGCCGGAGAAGCTGTGGTCAGCACTGACCGACGCAGAGTTCATAAAGCAGTACTGGTTCGGCATGCGCTGCGAAAGCCAGTGGACGGCGGGATCCTCGTGGAAGCTGGTGTCCGGCGACGGTCAGATCTTCGACGCCGGCGAGATCGTCGAGGCCGAGCCGCCACGGCGCCTGGTGATCCGCTGGCAGCATCAGAACAAGCCCGAACTCAAGGCCGAAGGCGAGTCGCGCTGCACGATGGAACTGGAACCCAGTGGAACGGCGGTCAAGCTCTCCATCACCCACACCATCGAGCGCGAACCCTCGAAATTCATCGCGGCGGTGTCCGGCGGCTGGCCGAA
>JGI12635J15846_10000189_pt1 | contig 48221 bp, 34 predicted proteins | sample BlaSpr_A8_OM2_M2_FD_15846 | JGI IMG/M metagenome (IMG submission 15846)
CCATCCACTCGAAATCCGAATTCCGCGATACACGGATCGTCCTGTCGTCCTCGGGTGATCTGGAGGGCATGTTTGATGCCCGGAAGCTGGAGCGGGTGTTCTTTAATCTGATCCTGAACGCTTGTGAGGCAATGGGAGAGATCGAAGGTTCAATCGTTGTTGATGCCAAGAGCACGGCCACGGGCTTTGAAATCCGCGTGCACGACACGGGGCACGGCATCCCCGGCGGCATCCGTGATTCACTGTTTGATCCTTTTGTAAGTTCCGGCAAACCCAACGGTACAGGACTGGGCCTGGCCATCGTCAGCAAGATTGTCCAGGACCATTCGGGTAGCGTCTCCATCGAACAGACCTCGGAGTCAGGAACGACGATGCTTGTTCGTCTCCCCGCCGCCGAACAGGCCGTGGCCGACCGCGCAATCTCACCAATTCATTAACCTTTCCGCTGCACAGCCGACCGGACTCAATCAGGGATGCGAGTAACTTGGAACGGGAGGCGGTGTGTAATCCTGCCCGTACTTGTTCTTGTGCGCGGGCGTGAAGCTTGGATTTTCGGGAACTTGAATGGTCCCCAGTTCATTTACGGATGAAGAGATCGTTACGGTGCGAGTGAGCGTCTTCAGGTCCTCGGGAAGGCTTCGTTCGTACCAGATGCGTAGTTCATATTTTCCGTCCGGCACATTTTGGATGGCGATGATTCCTTTTCGATCAGAAAGGCCGTAATAGGGAGTATCCACCGCGACCACCACCGCGCTCATTTCCGGATGGATGTTACAAAAAAGAAAGCTCACTCCTAACCGGTCAAACCGCACGGAGTTGCTCGCTCCGGCTTCATAAAGGCCAAGATCAAAGCGTTTCCCATCGAACAGCGAGAACACATTGTGAAAAAATGGATCGCGATTCGGGAAATCAACCACCGAGCCTACCGGAACGACCAGCACATGCGGCTGAAAACTCTTGTTGTGCTGAACAAGTTGAAATTTCTTGTGATTGGAGCCGCCCAGCGGTTCACTCTTCGCGGCCGGCTCCAATGGCTTCAGCCACACCACAATATCCGACGCATCCACTGCAATCCTGGCTGATTTTTCCTGCTTCGCCGCGGCCTGGCTCCGGACCGCCATGCGCATCGTCACCACGTTTTCTTGCCCGCAGACTGGAGTGGCGCTGCAAGCCACAACAACGCATGCGGCGCTGACCAACCCAAGCTTTTGAGCCGTGCCGGGCATTCGCACTAGAATATGTATCCCACGCTGATGTTGGCTATGTTAGCAGCACTCGCGCCGCTATCCAGGGTAAAGGTCTTTATCCGCCGGTATTCCATCGAGAACACAATATCGGATCGCGGTTGATAAATGAAGTTCACAAACCCGCTCTCATTTTTCGACAATGGGACCGGATAGTACGTCGTATTCCCTCCGTGCTCACGCAATTCGCGCGCGTATGGATTGTCCAGGCCAAACGCTCCATTGAACTGCAGTTTGGAAGTCGCTTTGAACTTCAGCTGTGACCACCCGCCCACGGAATTCAATCCGTAGACTTCCGTTGCCGGATCGGCAAGAGACCCATTCCAAAGCACACTCTGTCCGATGCCACCGCCCAGGCCGCCGATCGCGCGTCCCCGGAAGAATTCGGTTGTGAGGTCAATTTTTTTTCCAAGTGGCAGGCTGGCATCCACCGTGCCTGCCCATCCATCCACATGGCGCCCGAAACCCCACGCCTGTCGGCCGTAATAGCCGCCTCCGCCAAGCGTGAGATTCTGCCCGTGAATGCCTTGCGTCCAGGAAAGTCTCGCCGCGTACGCGGGTTGGCCGGAATTCTCCCCTGACGTCGGCACGTGATAATAAGCCGACGGAGGAGTATCTCCCGAAAACGAATCGAGAATCCCGCCCTGAATCAGGAATGAACCAGACTCCGAAACCGTGAACTTGTGCTCAACACGTACCTGCGGCGCCCAGTTCCAAAGAGTTCCCGAGTACGCCAGCGCCGGGACCGCCAGCGTCGCGAGGGAACTTGGATTATTTGGAACGAAGAATAAAGTGTCCTGCCCCGCCACCACCGCGGTGTTTGGCCAGTCAAATCGCACCGTGCCAGTCCGCAATCGCATAATTCCGAAACTCGCTCCATTCGGAATCTGAGGAAACCCGCCTGCAAAATCAAACTGGACATCAGCGCTGGTCTGCGCACCGGCGATCACAGGACCGAACGCCTGGATACCAATCTGCGACTGGCGAAGCGAACCTCCGAAAGAACCCCCAGAAGACAGAAATTGGGATTGCTGGTTCTCAGCCAGCAAGGGGAAGTCCGAGTTTTCTACCGTGCCCCGATTCTCAAACATATTTAATAGAACGATACCCGTGAGCCGCAGGCGGTATTTCGACCCGCTCTCCACCTTCGTCTGGCTCTGCTCGGCTATTTTGGAATCGGCGAGCTGCTGGTTTTCTTCGAGTCTGCTGATCCTCTCTTCCGTTGTGGCGCTACTGTTGGACGGCGCGGAAGCCGCCTGAGCGGGCAAGCCACTGCTTGCGGAAGGTACGATCCCCACCAGTTGCGATTTCGCGAAATCCAATTCCCTCTTCAAGGCCTCGGACTCTGCTTTCGCCGATTGCTGTTGCGCCTTCAGGTCGCTCACTTGCGCGTGCAAGTCCTGAACCTGCGCCTGCAGCTTCTGCAACAGGGTGCCAACAGTCGCAAGGTCCATTTGCTGTCCAGCGGACTGCTCCGTGCCTTGTCCGCAGGCTGGGTTCCCCTGGGCCAGCAAAGCACCCGTAAGCGCCCCTGCCCCCACGATACGCTTCGCCCACACTATGCCTCGCATAACTGCCTCCTCTTCAAGCAGCACTTCGCCCCATGGCGATGGATAAATTAGCTTAGAGCGTCTGGTCCCTGCGATCGGTCGGGCCCGCCCACCTTTGGGCAATCGGGAGGATTGCAGGGAGTTAAGTGCTTGGCCTCCTGCACGATTCAAGCAGGGTAGTTCGAGAGAACGTCTTTTGTAAAATGTGAGTCTCCCCCGCACGCGCAGGATTGGGTCATCTCAAGCCCTCGGGAACTCAGATGCCGATTCCCCTGCCCTAGATTTATCTGTGACAGCTAATTATTGTCCCGATTCAGCCAGCGCCAAGCCTTACCTTGCGAATTCATACCAGCGGTCTGTAAAACTCGACAGTCTTCCGCACCTGCCCCATTACTGCGGACGCATCCCTGAATTGAAGACACGCGCCATGTAGCTCTCAGCTCTCAGCTCTCGCATGCTGCGAAGGCAACCGAGTCGCGCCGGTAACCCCTAAGGCCCGGTGAACTCTCGTGAGAGCGGGCTTCGAACCACGTGAAACTCCCGCGCCCTCCTCTTTTGCATTCCTAGTGGAGCAGGTTCAGCGTATTCGTAGCATCATCAACGAAAACTAGACCATTCTCAGGATCAAAGATCACACCAAAGAGAGCACCGGCCCCCGGAGGATTGCCATTGTTGTCGATCAGCTTGCTGGCGATCTGCGCGCCGCGGGCCGTGATTTCGGTGATGAAACCGTCGTTCCCATTGACGACAAGGATGTGTCCATTCGGTGCAACCGTCAGGCCCAATGGGTCGTTCAGACTCCCTCCGCTGCTGAGCACGCTCCCTGGTCCGGAGGGCCTTGTTCGAGTGAGCGGCTCGGTAATGACCACCACCCGATTATTCAAACTGTCTGCGACATAGAGAACGGGCTCATCCTGACGTGCGTGAGACTCGCACTCGTCCTCTCCGTGACGGCAAACCGGGGACAATCCCAACCCCGTCGGTCCGATCACCAGGGCAGCCGGATCCGTGCGTTCGGAGAAACCCGCGCCAACCACGGTCAGGGATTCAAGGAACGGCATCTTGCTTTCAGAAACGCGGAGATCGACCCTGACCACTGTCCCCTGATTGACCACGCTCCCATTCGCTGCCACCGTTCCATTCAACACGTTGGTGACGAATAGCGCCGCCTGCTGCTCATCATCGATCGACGCCATATCCCAGGGACCGTTGATCAGAGACCCCTGGATGGTTTCCACTGGGTTGCCCAGATTGTCCAGCACGATAAGACACCCCGCCTGGGCCGTCGCAGACGTTCCATCCGCCGTAGGGAGACTCCCCACAACCACCCAGCCTGTTTGCAACACTGCCAGCGCTGTCGTCAGCCCCACTCCTCCCGGGCAGGGCCCCGGCAGTGAGTCCGAACTGATCTGGGCGAACACAGAGAGTGACCCGCTTGGCGACACATCCACAATCGTCGTACCCGTTCCCTGCAGATTCGAGCTCGCATTGAAGTTGCTCACCAGATAATGTCCTTCGTGCAGATTCCCGATGCTCCTCGGAACGCGGACCAGTCCATATGGATTGATATCCCCGTTGGCTGGCACCGTGGAGGATATTGTTTCTATCGTGTTGCGCTTCTTGAGAATGGAATCGTTGTCGTTTGCTCGCAATGGAGCGGAAAGCAGTACCAACGCTAACAAGAGCCCAATCAATTGGTGCAGCGGATTTGTGAAACGAGCCTTCATCACACCCTCCTTCAAGGGGACCTGTTTGCCCGACTGCGCGAGTCCTGTGGAGCATGCCCACCGCAAGCTGTCAGGCGGGCGCGGGGACTATTCCGCCTGAATGCTAACCTCCGGGGAGTTGCGGTACATGGGCTAGTCTCTGATTTTGCAAATTTTTGACAAAATCTCGACGGAATGAAGACACTTGCGGCGATTGGCCTCTATTAAACCTCGCTTTAAGGAAAAACGGCCCCGCAGGTTTGCGCTACCCGGGAAGGGCCGAAACACCGTTCCGGCAACTCCACGTGCTTTCTTCTCTTGCATTTATTTGGAAGATCGAATGCAGACCCGGTTGGAACTGGGCGATTGCCCTGTCTATTCGACTTGCACTTGATACGCCGAACGCTTTACCGCCCACAAGCCGGCACCGACGAACTTTCTTACCCGACTTAGTTGGAAGCAGGCAGATGGTCCTGTCTACTTTGATTTGGCCGCTTCCTCCTCCACTTCAGCCAATAGATGATCAAGGTCGGCTCGTGAGAAATAGCGGCCGGCTAACACCACGCTTTGGATCTTTCGTGTATTCTTAATGTCCTGCAACGGATTGGAGTCCAACAGGACCAGGTCGGCTCGCTTTCCCTTCTCAATTGTCCCCGTATCCATAAGACCCAGGTATTTCCCAGCGTTCAGTGTCGCTGCTTGCAATGCTTCCATCGGCGTCAATCCCGCTTGTACCAATAATTCCAATTCTTCATGCAGACTAAAGCCGGGATACACCCGCACTCCCGCGGCCGTGTCCGTCCCTGCGAGGATGGGTACTCCTGCCTTCTTCATTTCACCCACCATTTTCAATTCCGCTTGGAAAAATTTCTCCCTGTCCGCAAGAGGATCGATGGACCAGTCCTTTGATATGCCGGCTGTAAACATCGGCCACGACCGTTCTCTCCACGCTGCCGGAGCATATTTCAAGAGCGGATCCGGGCCTGAGTTCGTCTGCTCAATAAGCCATTCGCCCCGCTCCCAATAAAGCGTCGGAACTTGCCAGGTCTGGTTCTTCACGAAAAGTGCGATAAGCGCCTTTGCCCGGGCTGGATCATACGTTGACAGGAATCGTCCCCTTCCCGGTCCTCGTGGCGCAGCCATTAATTCAGCTTCAATTGTCGAACACCCCTCGAAAACGCCGGTCAAATGTTCAATGCTTTTCTGCCCGGCATTCGATGCCTCCGTCGCTCGAACCTTATCCGGCACGTGCCCGGCAAATACGATCCCAACCTTCTTTGCTTCATCGGCGGCAGCGAAATATCCGTCGCGGGGAACCAGCGACTGGATTTTGATGAAGTCTGCGCCGTTCTTTTGCAACTCGTCCACAATTCGCCTGCCCTCCGCGGCGTCCTTCACCGGCGCGGAACTCGGAAATTGCGGAATCGGTCCATCCAGCATCGGGCCCGATATAATCATGCGCGGGCCCAGAAGTTTCCCTTCTGCAATCCTGGCACGCCACCTTTTAAGCGGCTCCAGGTCGCCGCCCATATCGCGCACGCCGGTCACGCCATTCGCAACGAACAAGGAAGGAGTTATCTTTTCGTCCTCGGGCAGCCACGCTCCGAAAATCTCATGAACGTGCATGTCCCACAGCCCTGGGATCAGATATTTATCTCTCCCATCCACAACTCTGGCTGTCTTCGGTATGGGTGTGGCACCACTTTTGCCAACCTGTGAAATATGTTTGCCTTCGACGATCACCGTCATATCTGCCTGCACGGGGGTGCCGGTCGCGTCGATCAAGTTAACGTGGGTTATTGCCAGAGCGGGCTCTTGCGCGGGCGCGACAGGAACGCCCGGAACCAGGAGAATTAGAAATAATGAAATGCCGCCAAATTGTCTCAGCATGAGTCCCCTCGCAAGGGGGCAGATTTTAACTGCTGAGGAACAGAAACACAAATCTCACTCGCATCCCTCCCCGCGTTCCGCCGTGCATCGCATGGAAGTCAATCCCCGCTCTTTCGATCCAATCAACGAACTGCAAGTTGGCCGAAAGGTCTCATCTGTGGAGTGTCTCTGATATGCCGGTTTCGAGTAACTTGGCGAACTGCTCGGGTGGCACCGGTCGACTGAAATAGTACCCCTGCGCCTCGTCACACTGGTAAGCCTGAAGAAATTCCAGCTCTTTCAGCGTTTCCACACCCTCAGCAACGACCCGCAGCTTGAGGCTCCGGGCCATGCTGATCACTGCCGTCACGATGGTAGTCTCCGTGGGAGCGGTAGTGATTCGGCGGACGAAGGACTGGTCGATCTTTAGGGCATCAATCGAAAACTTCTGCAGATAGCTCAAACTGGAATAACCCGTGCCGAAGTCATCGACCGCAACTCGCACTCCTTCCGCTCTCAGTGCTTGCAGAATGGATGCGGTCGACTCGGGGCGCTTCATGAGAACACTTTCAGTCAACTCCAGTTCCAGAAACTTTGGATCCAAACCTGTATCCTTGAGAATGGCGAAGACTCCTTCCAGAAAGCTCTCATTCCGGAACTCCACCGCAGAAATGTTCACTCCCATCGCACCCAAGGGCAGACCGGCATGCATCCAGGTCTGGGCCTGCTTACACGCTTCACGCAGAACCCAGTTGCCAATCGGTAGAATCAAACCGCAGTCTTCGGCAACGGGAATGAATTGGGCTGGAGAGACCGTTCCTCGGGTGGGATGCGTCCATCGTAGCAAGGCTTCCGCGCCGGAAATCTCTCCGGTCTTCAAATTGATCTTCGGCTGGTAGTGCAGCGCGAATTCCTGGCGTTCCAGGGCCCGCCGCAAACTCCCCTCGATGGATTGCCGCTCCACGGCGCGGACGTTCATGGCTGGCTTGAAAAACTGATAGCTCTGGCGGCCATTTTCCTTGGCCTGGTACATCGCCGTGTCGGCGTTCTTGACGAGCGTTTCCGCGTCCAGGCCGTCGTCGGGGTAGATGCTCACTCCAATGCAATAGGTGACGTGAAGGTCGTGCTGGTCGATGGCGTGGGGCTCGGACCCCACTTGTAGCAATCTTCTGACCGTCGTTGCAGCACTCTCCAAGCCTTCCACTTCGGACAGCAGCACAACGAATTCATCTCCGCCCTGCCGGCTGACTGTGTCCGAGCCGCGCACGCTATCCACCAGCCGTTTTGCGATCGATTGAAGCAGCCTGTCGCCGATCGAATGTCCGAGGGAATCGTTGATGTGCTTGAAGCCGTCCAAATCCAAAAACAGGACCGCGACTTTTTTCACATTGCGCTGCGCTGAGGCGATCGCCTGGCTAACCCGGTCGTTCAGGAGCTTACGATTGGGCAAACCGGTCAGAAAGTCGTGATGAGCCGAATGGGCCATCTGCACGGCCATCGTCTGGGTCGAACTCACGTCACGAAAGACGATTACCACACCGGTGGCCTGGCCTTCACGGTCATGGATGGGGGCGACAGAGTCTTCGATCGGAATTTCAGATCCGTCGCGCTGGATGAGGATACAGTTCGACGGCAGGTGCATGATGCGGTTTTGCCTGACGGCCATCTCCATGGGATTCGGTGTGGTCTTACGGCTGGTGGCGTCCAAGACGCGGAAAACTTCAGCCATGGGCCTGCCTGCCGCTTCGTCCCGCGACCAGCCCGTCATTCTTACCGCAACGAGATTGAGGAAGGTGATATTTCCCGAGATGTCCGTGCAAATAACAGCGTCGCCGATGGAGTTGAGCGTGACTTGCGCGAGTTCCTTTTCCAGGAACAACTCTTCTTGCATGCTTTTGCGCTCGACGGCGTAGCGCAAGGCTCGAAGAAGACCGCGCGCATCGATCTGGCCCTTGATGAGATAGTCCTGGACGCCAGCTTGAAAAGCTTGTGCCGCCATGGACTCGTCGTCCAGGGACGTCAGGACCACCAGAGGGACGTGGGGCGCGACTGCCCGGGCCCGGCGTATGGACTCGAGTCCCTGTGTGTCGGGCAGTCCGAGATCGAGCAAAATAATATCAACCGCACCCCCCGCAAGATGCTTCTCGGCTTCACGCATGGTTTCCACCTGCGTCAATTCCGTACGGAGCGAGTTCTGTTCGCGGAACATCTCGCGGAGCAACCGGACATCCCCGGGGTTATCTTCGACGAGCAGCAGTACTTTGATTGATCTCTTGTTCATGCAATTTGCCCATGCTACAGCAACGAATTGACTGGAGAGGGCAGTCGTATCCCAAGAGGACAATTTCGGAAGGGGATTCCTAGTATTGCGCGTTGGACAGCAAAGTCAAGAGCGGCGCACTGACCGCTGGTTTCCAATTAGACAAACAGGATAGTTGATTAAAACTTTATAAGACGAAGCCGGCGGACGGGCTACCCCATGGCGCCTGTTGAAGGCAGCCTCCTTCATCCCTAATGGACCACCCCATCTAGAATGCCAACCTTAAACAGGCTCGCTACCCGCTCGGCCACCACCGGGCGGCTGAAATAATAGCCCTGTCCTTCCCCGCAGCCGTGGCTCCGCAGGAACTCAAGCTGCGCGCTGGTTTCCACCCCCTCCGCAATGATCCGCTGCTTCAGGCTCGTGCCGATATTGATCATGGCGCTCACAATGGCGGCGTCTCGCGGGTCCGCCGCGATCTCCTGCACAAAAGAACGATGGAGTTTCAATGCATCGGATGGAAAACGCCGCAAATAGGTAAAGCTGGAATACCCGGTGCCAAAGTCGTCGATGGCCACCTGGACCCCCATGGCTTTCAGCTTGATGAGTGTCACTACAGCGGCCTCCGCGTCATGCATCAGCACGCTCTCGGTCAGTTCCAGCTCCAGATTCTGAGGCTCCACGCCGGTTGCAATCAACACCGCCCGAACTCCTGAAAGAAAATCCTTGGCGCCGAATTCCGTCGTGGACACATTGACCGATACGGGCACAATCCCAAGACCCCCATCAAGCCACGCCCGAGCCTGTTTGCAAGCTTCCAGCAGCACCCACCGTCCGATACCCAATATCAACCCGCACTCTTCCGCGACGGGCACGAACTGCTCCGGATAGATCAGTCCCCGCTGGGGGTGCAGCCAGCGGATCAGCGCTTCCACTCCCTTGATCTGCCCCGTCTGAAGATTAAGTATCGGCTGGTAGTGCAGCACAAACTCGTTCCGCCCCAGCGCACAGCGCAAATCCGCTTCCAACGACTGCCGGTCCGCCAATCGCGCATGCATCTCGTGGCGGAAGAACTGATAGTTATTCCGGCCGCGCTGCTTGGCTTCGTACAACGCGTTATCCGCCCTATTCAGCAAGCTTTCCGCGTCTTGTCCGTCAATGGGGTAGGTGCTCACCCCGATACTTACGTTGAGATCGAGGCTTTTGCCATCGACGGTATGCGGCGCCGTTAACGCCCGAAGGGCCTTTCGAGCGCTGATGGCTGCGTCTTCCGCATGTTCAACTTGGGACAGCAGTATTACGAATTCGTCCCCGCCCAGCCGGCTTATCGTATCCGACCTCCGGACACATGCCTTCAATCGCCCGGCAACCGACTGCAGCAGTTTGTCGCCAACATCGTGGCCCAGTGAGTCGTTGATCTTTTTGAAGTGATCCAAATCGACAAACATCACCGCGAGCTGTCTGCCCTGACGCTCCGCCAGTGAAATCGCCTGCGCGAGCCGGTCGTTGAACAACACCCGGTTCGGCAAATCGGTCAGGGCATCGTGTTGCGCCAGGTGCGACATTTCCAGCGATTTGGCCCGGTCTGCGCTCACGTCGCGGAAAGCCACAATTGCCCCGGTTACGCCCCCACCGTGCTCATGAATGAGGGTCGTTTTACTTTCGATGTCAATCTCGAAGCCGTCGCGTCGAACCAGAATGCAGTTTGTACTGCCGGCCGTGGAATTCGCCGCCTCGCCTTCTTGCGTCGCGGCTCCCAGGGCAGTGTCAACTGCCGCGCGGCTGGCGCCATCGATCAACCTGAGCACCTCTGCAAGGGGATGCCCTTGCGCCTCCTGGCGCGGCCACCCGGTGGCCTTTTCCGCGATTCGATTCAGATACGTGACGTTGCCCTGTGAATCCGTGCGCAGCACCGCCTCTCCGATGGAATCCAGCGTCAGATTGGCGACCTCATTTTCCAATTGCATTGCTTCCGCGGCACGGCCTGCTTCATCCCCGTTTACCAGAACGCACTCGTCGCTCTCTTTCGTGTTCGTCGGTTTCACAGTTCTCGACTCCTGGTTTGGTGTCCAAATTGATCCTCAACAAAGGTTACTTGCCCTTGGCCATCTTCGACGCATCCGCGGCCATAAACCGCAGCATCTGCTCCTTCAACTGCGCGTCCACTTCGTCCGCGATCGTCACAACGTCGGGAAGCAGCAGGCTGAATTCCAGGTTCGTGGCGTTTTTGTGCAGCGTCGTGAAAATAGTCACCTGCAGCAAGCGGGATTCCTCCACCGCCATCGCCACCGTGTAGCCTTGCTTGCGCCGCAAATCTCCGTGCTCCGCCGCGGCTTTCGAGATCGGAGCTTTCGTCTTTGCGTCCAGCCGCAACCGCGCAATCACATCATGCAGAAGATGAGGAAGATGGCCCGTGCGATCTTCATAGCTCAGTGGAATACACGTCAGGTCCGGCTCTTGCTCGACGCGAAAAAGCCAATCCGTGATCACGGATTGCAGTTCGCGTTCGAGAATGTCCGCCACACTCTCCACCGCGGCAGGATCCCCGCGCTCTCTTGGGCCGGTCACAAACCTTGTAGATTCGCTCATTACATCCTCCGTAGGTCAGTCTTCCGTTTCACCGATCTTGTTGGCTTCTGTCGTTAAGTATCTCGGCTACACTATCCGGCGAATCATCTCGTCGCCATATTCACTGACCCATACTTCGCTATTACGGCCCGCAAAACTGCCCTAAATGAGTCACTTCCTTGTCTATTAGTGTTCTTTGATGCCCTAAGAAGCATAGGCTCCCTTACCCAAGTTCCTCATCCGTTTAGGGCGCGAGTCGGCCTCTCGAGCTCAAGAGAGCCGCATTGTTCCATCTTGTGTTCCGTAACACGAATGTACTGTCAGTTTGCGGTTGGTTGCGCTTCTCGGGGAGTCCTGTAGTGTACCGCTCGGTAATAATGCGCACCACGTTTCGGCGATCCCGCAGTTGCACTCCGCTTCCGGGAGGACTAAATTGCCGCCCGAATGGCTACTGCATGTATGCGCGGGCGGTTTCGCTCCTTCTTAGAGCGACCCCAGGTCATGCACAACGGGTTTGCTCGTCAACGCCGGTTCTCCCAGCGCGCGCCGGATCACCTTCAGAAGTTCCGCATTATCCACGGGTTTTTGGAGAAAGGCTTTCGCCCCGGCCTTGAGCGCGCGCGCTTTGTTCGCCAGAACGTCCCGAGCAGAGACGACGATAATGGGGATCACGGCGAGAGCGGGAATAGATTTGAACCTCTCCATGACCACGAAACCGTCGCCGGCCGGGAGTCCGAGGTCCAGGATAATTAAATCCGGCTCATGCTTTCGGGCCTCTGTCATGCTGGAGAGCGCATCGCCTGCAAAGAAAGTATCGTAGTGGTTAGCCTTCAGGCGCACATGCATGCCCTGGCGCACATCCGGATCATCATCCACGATAAGAATTTTCTTGTTACCCATTTTCCACCATCCTCGACGAGATTTCCTCGTCCATAAGTTCCTGAATTTGCGCGGCCACCTTCTCCACGAAGTCTTTCATCGATTCACTCGCGTTTCGCTTGATCGCCTCCACCGACCGGTAAGAAGTCGAAGTCGTCAAACCCGCTTTTTGTATGTTTTCGTAATCTTCCATTCGTTCCCGAATCCGCTTCGCTATCGCTTCACCGCCAATTTCGTCGGTAATCGCGAGCAGGAAGAAGAGTTCCGTCGCTCCCGCCGGGCCCATCTTGGGCAAGAGAATGTCCAGGTCGGAGTGCATGCAGCGTTGCAAAACTTCNCGCACGCTTTGCGACTGTTCGGCGCGCACCTCCTCGGAAAGCCAGCCGGTCTGTGAACCGATCTCTGTCACCACCAGTGTGATTGGACCTTCCGTATGTCTTTCCCGCTTGAGGGCTGGAGCAATGAGGTTAGGTAGCGAGAAAATGGGCAAGGTTACGAAAAAAACGCTGCCCTTTCCCAGTGCGCTCTTCGCCCAGACTTGACCGCCCTGCCGCGTTACCAACTCCTTGCAGATGAACAACCCGAGTCCCAGTCCTTTACGGCCTGCCGAAGCCGGATCCACCGTTTGGAATAGCCGTTCAAAAATTCGCTCGGTCATCTCCGGACTGATCCCGCATCCGGTGTCTGAAACCTCCAGAAGCAGGTGATTCGGATCTGTCGCGAACACTCCGGCTTTCACCTTCACCGCTCCGTTTGCCGGCGTGAATTTGATGGCGTTATCCAAAAGAATGATGAGAATTTGCCGGATGCGCGTTGGATCGCCGCACACCGATGGCAATCTTTCCTCGATCTCTGAAATGAGCTTGATGCTCTTGGCGCTGGCCGCCCCCTGCAGTGTGTCGACCGCGTAGGCGATTGCGTCGGAAATCGAAGTTTGTTGCAGCTCGATCTGCAATTTCCCCGCCTGCATGCGTGTGACTTCCAGCAAGTCATTAATCATCGCGTGCAGTTGCTTCACATTCCTCAATACGATTTCCAGGTACTCGTGTTGTTCCAGATTCAATTCGCCGGCCAGCTTGTCCAGAAGTATGGTCACAAACTGGTAGATCGCCGTCAGCGGCGACCGAAGCTCGTGCGACACGTGGGAGAGGAACTCATCCTTGAACTGCATCTGATTTGTCCGGATCAGGTCGCTTTCTGCTTGCATCCGGTGGCGCTCGATCGCATGGCGAAGCGCCCGGGGCAGCGCGCGATTTTCGATCTGACCTTTGATCAGATAGTCTTGCGCGCCTTCTTTCATAGCTTCGGCGGCCAGTGCCTCGTCGTCCAGGCCCGTTAGGACAATCAGGGGGACGCTTGGGGCTACCGCGTGCGCCTGCCGCACGGTATCCAGACCATGTGCGTCCGGCAGTCCCATGTCCAACAGCACCACGTCCACCCCGCCTTTCCCCAGATGGATCATGGCTTCGCTCATGCGCAAGAGATGCGTCAATTCGAAGCTGCCCGCCTTTTCCGTGCTGAACATCTCCCGCAGCAAACGGGCATCTCCCGCGTTATCCTCAACCAGAAGAACGTGGAGTGCTTTTTCCTTCATTAGCACGGTACGCTTGGCAGCCTGACCACCGACAGCCAGAAACTATCAATGCTCTTCACCACTTTTAGGAACCCCTCGAGGTCCACAGGCTTGGTGATGTAACAGTTCGCATGGTGCTGATAGCTCCCCTGGATATCTGCCGCGGATGCGGAGGTCGTCAAGATAACCACGGGAATACACTTCAATGCCGGGCTCTCCTTGAGTTCCGCCAGGACCTCCCGGCCATCTTTCTTGGGCAGGTTCAGATCGAGCAAGATCAGATCCGGGCGAGGAGCATTGGCGTGCTTCCCCTCGCGGCCCAGGAAAGCCATTGCTTCTGCACCATCCGAGGCAACGTTCAGGTTGATGTGCACTTTGGCGTCTTTAAAGGCTTCCCGCGTAAGCCGCACATCGCCGGGACTATCTTCGACCAAGAGAACTTCGATAGGTACCGCGCCCGTTCCAATCGATTCCATCATTTCCCATCTCTTTCTGGCAGGGCAAAGTAGAAGGTCGAGCCCGTTTGGGGTTGCGACTCGACCCAGATCCTTCCGCCCAGCCGCTCCACAATCTTCTTGCAAATGGTCAACCCGATTCCGGTGCCCTTGAACTCTTCCCGCCCATGCAACCGCTGGAAGAGAACGAAAATTCTTTCAAAGTACTGCGGGTCAATTCCCAAGCCATTGTCTCGTACGGAAAAGATCCATTCCTGGCCGCCGTTTTTCGTGGCAGAAACGTGTACGCGGGGATCTTCGGCACTGCGGTATTTGATGGCGTTCCCCACCAGGTTTTGGAAGACCTGAACCAGTTGTGTATCGTCCGTCGTGATGGCCGGCAGCGAATCGTGAGTCACAACCGCGCCGCTCTCTTGAATCGTTGCCCGTAAGTTTGCAACCGCTTCGTTTAGCGCCTTTTCGCTGGAAATCTCGTGCAGCGCCTTCCCGTTTGTGCCCGCCCGTGAATAGGCAAGCAGGTCTTGGATCAACCCTTGCATGCGGTTGGACCCATCTACCGCATAGGCGATGAACTCATCGGCTTCGGAGTCCAGACGTCCTTTGTAGCGTTTGGCCAGGAGCTGCGTAAAACTGGCCACCATGCGCAGGGGCTCCTGGAGATCGTGAGACGCGACATAGGCAAATTGCTGCAGGTCGTCGTTGGAACGTTTCAGTTCGCCCACCGTCTTCAGCAGATGCTGCTCTGATTTCTTGCGTTCCGTGATGTCGCGGATGGCGGCGGTCACCAGGATGCCCTCGGTGCTTTCGAGCGGACTCAGCATGATCTCGATCGGGAAATCGCTGCCATCCTTCCGCCGTGCGGCGAGTTCAATCCCCGTACCGATCTGCTGCGCCAGCGCTTCCGCCGCTGTTCGCGTGCCGTCGGCGACCAGCCGTTCCGCAAAACCTTGTGGAATGATGTTCTTCACCTTCTGTCCTAGAAGCTCATCGCGACGGTACCCGAACTGATTCTCCGCCTGGACGTTCAGCAGGACGATTTCACCGGCGGCGTTTACAACCACCATGGCATCGGGTGCTGCTTCGAGCAGACCACGGTACCTCGCCTCCGTTTCCTTGCGTTCGCTGATGTCCCTGCTGATCTCGGAAAACCCGAGCAGATGCCCGGAAGAGTCACGTGCCGCGGTGAGGACGACATTAGCCCAAAACCGTGATCCGTCTTTACGCACGCGCCAGTGTTCTATTTCTGACCGGCCGCTTGTGGCTGCAAGATGCAGCTCCTTTTCAGGCTTGCCTTCATCGATATCCGCCTGCGGATAGAAACGGGAAAAATTCTGGCCGATGATCTCCTCGGCTTTGTAGCCCTTGATACGTTCGGCGCCGGCATTCCAACTGATGACTTTCCCGCCCGGATCGAGCGTGAAGATGGCATAGTCCTGCACGCCGTCGATGAGCGAGCGATATTTTTCTTCGCTCTCCCGGAGCTTCTCTGCCGCGAGCGCGCGGCCGGAACTGTCGCGTTGCACGCTCCAGACCGCGAAGGCGGCGGTGAACAATCCCATGAGCGTCCCGAGAACCAGCGCTGCTTTGGCCTGAGCCAAGCGCCGCCTCGCATCCACGCCGCGTAGCGTCAGCAATCGCAGCTCTTCGTCCTGCATGTTGCGAATTACGGCTTGAAACTCGTCCATGATCCGCTGGCCCGTTCCGTCACCCATGGCATCCGCTGCCGCTTGCAATCCCTTGGTCAGACGCAGGCGAATGACGCCGTCGTCAAACTTAACCTTCCGGGCAGCCAGCCCTTCGAGGGCAGGAAGCTGCCGCTGCTGTGCGGGGTTATCCACCGTTAACCTACGAATGGTTAATTCGTACTGTTCCGCACTGGCAATGCTGGTGTGATAGGAATCGATGTAGGATTCGTTGCCGGTTGCCACCATTCCGCGAAAGCTGGATTCGACATTCTGCATTGCCAACATCATCTTCTGCAGGTTTTCCAGAACCTCGTGCGTGTGCCCCACCAACTGGTCGAGTTCACCGGATACGGCCAAGGCGCGATAGGAGATCGTGCCCACGGCGAGCATGGTAAGAATGGCGGCCGCAAAGGCGAGTTGCACCTTTAGATTCAGTAGAGACTTCGTCTTCATCGGACTCCAGATTAAAAGCGGAGGTTTTAGGCCGGACACAGTTCCGAAAGGCCGAAAGGGGTCGGCCCGGAAACTTATGCCGGTTGTCTAGGAAGGGAGTTCAAGTTTATCCCGGCTGGATGCTGATTCCAACTCGGCCTGCAGGCTGGTGTCCAATAAACTACGAGTGGAGACTATTCGCGTGTGTGCGTTTGGGAGTCCGAGATTCGGCTTTATCTTCGGCGCAGCGGGAACTGAATCGCTCTCGAGTCTAAGGCTTTAGAAACACCCGCGGGGGAATCCAATCCAAGCGCGCCGTTTTGCTTTGCAGTTTTGGGAACAACTCGGCAACCGAACTACCTGTTTTCGGTCCCGGTTTTGCACGCCTGGCGGCGTAAGGACAACAGAATCATCGTGAGTTATGGTAGGGGCGGTGGGGATCGAACCCGGTCACCCTTCGGGTTCACAATTATTTGCGGCAAAAGAAGCCGAACTCGGGACGCGGCTACCTGACTCTCTGGCAACGACTTGAGATTACCGAAATCCGATTGTCGCCTTCTGCCGCCTCGACGATCCAGCAAGTACTTATTTAGCAAGGAATCACATATCTGGGACGTGGGATACAAACCTACAACCTCGGGTCGGTCGGAATTTCTTTATCCGGGAACTTCTGGCGATTGCGAGACGCCGGAGGCAGTGCAGGCAGACGAATCCACGGTAGCTTCGAACGTGGCTGGTGACTGTTGGCAGCGTGCTGGCAAAGGGGGAGGTGTTCACGTCAGGCCGCTCGAAAACTTTCGACGCTCCCGGTAGCGGTGCGCTTAGACGCTTACGCTGATTTTTTGAGGGTACTCGCGACCGCCGCCAGCCAGACCTCGGGGTCGTCGGACACGGTGCCGCCATCGGCCTCGGGGAAGCTCTCGGTGCCGTGGGATCGCAGGGCGACGACCGGAATATTAGTATAATGTTTCTTGAACCAGTGAATCATCGCCGCTCGAACAGGATGCGGAGCGGAAAAGCCGATCACAATCGAATCAGCAGCTGCAATCACCGCAGCATCCAATCCAAATGCTTCATCGTGCCCAGCGCAGACGTGACGTGGTGACCGCGGGATTCAAGCATTCGAGCGCGGGTTGCGAGCGGACCTCGATAGTACGCGACTTGCAGAATGTTAGTCACTACTGGTCTCCGTGGGAACAAAGAGAGCTTACTCCGTTTGCGCCGCTACAACACCTGTTTTGTCTCTAGCAGCACAACTACGTCATTCACCGCAGTTCTTCTTATTTTTTCAACGAGGCGGGCGTCAAAAACTGCACTGTAACTCTAAGACCTATTGGCAATGATAGAGGGTTGCCCTCCAAGTCGATCACGGCTTCCAGGACATCGCGGTCGCTTTTGTCAGATGGATCGCCCGTGGAGATGCTCTTCCTGCCCATCATCGCAGATATTCTCACCACCGACCCATTGAGCCTCTTTCCATCAAGAGCGTCTGCTTGAATAACTACCTTTTGCCCGAGCGACACTTTATCTACATCTCTCTCGTCTATCTCCGCCTTAATGTGCCGGGAGGAAGTATCCGCGAGACTAAATAATGGGCGGGGTGTGACTGTGCTAAAGGACTCGCCGCGCCTGGCAAAGACCCTCAAAACGGTTCCGTCGATTGGAGCAACGATTGAGCACTTCCCGATACGCTCCTGGACCGTTCGAGCGCGACCCTCCGCTGCGAGCACCTCTGCATCAGCTCGCGCCTGATCTTCCTGCAACGGCGGCGCGGCAAGTAATTCCTCAGTTCGAACAGCAGCCTTGAGGTTGGCATCCGCGACTCCTAGATCACGGACGGCCTGTTCGTAAGATGACCGGGAGATCTGTTCCTTTTGATAAAGAGCGCGTTGCATCTCCATTCGCGATTTGGCCTCTTCGAATGTGGCGCGGGCGGCTGCCGTCTTTTCACTCGCTATTTTCTTTTCCTCATCACGGGCACCGCGCAGAATCCGAGTTCTTGCCTGGCGTGCCCCATCGGCCTCGGCTATCGCGGTTTGCAAACTCGCTTGCAAGTCGTCACAGCCGATCTCGCCAAGTAAGGTTCCTCTCTTTACGAACTGACCTTCTTTCACGAAGACGGCCTTCAGGATGCCATCCGCGGCAGCCCCTACCTGCGTTGTTTCCGAAGCTCCCTCGACTCTTCCGGGGGAGGCGAAGACAACCGCCGCGGGAGCACTATCGGAGCCTATCCCGCGGGCTTGCACCGAATTCCTGTTCCGCGTTGTCCCCAGGAACACGACAACCACAATGGCCAGGGCAATCGCGGAAACACCAATGCCCCACCTGCTGCGGGCCGTCATGGTTTTTTCTCCTCTTGTTCTACTTGGCCATCGCATAGGTTGATTGTGCGATCGGCAAATTCCTGCCATCGCGGATCGTGCGTTACGACAACAACAGTTCTCCCTTCGTCATCAACTTGACTTCGGAGAAGTTGACAGATGCTTCTGCCGGCCTGGGCATCCAGCGATGCTGTCGGCTCATCCGCCAGCAGAATGGGAGGATTCCCAGCCAAGGCACGTGCAATTGCAACCCGCTGCTTTTCCCCCGGACTGAGTTCGTATGGCTCTTGGTTGAGCTTTTCTCCCAGCCCAAATCGAACGAGTAGATCTCTTGCCATTTCCATCCGGCCAGGCACGGTCGGATCACGAAGTTCAAAGCCGAGTGCAACATTGTCAATCGCAGAGAGGGAGTGAAAAAGCCGAAAGGCCTGGAAAACAAAACTGATCTTCTTTTGACGGACGCCCGTCCTCTCCGCTTCACTCAGTCCGTTTACCGCGACACCATCCACGAAGACTATCCCTTCATCGGGTGACAATAAACAGCCAAGCAGAGATAACAATGTAGTTTTCCCGCTCCCAGATGGTCCCATGACCAGCGAAAGTGTGCCTCGTTCGAAGAATTGCGAAACGCCCCGCAACGCACGGACTTGTGCGTCCCGCTTGCCGAACGATACACACGCGCCCTCAACTCCCAGGAAGTGGTTAGGCACGGAACACCCTCCCCGGCTCAACTGTGAGGGCGCTTCGAACGGAAGCGATCGACGCCATTGAGCACATGGCCAGACTCGGCAGGACCATGACAAGGAGTAACCACCAGGGCGTATAAATCCAGGGAATCAGTGATTTTGCATAGCCAATGCAGGGAACGACCGCCAGCAACCCCAGAACGCTGCCGAGCGCCCCGCAAATCAGGGCTTGGGTAAGCACAATGCGCGCCACGAACATTTGCGACGCCCCAAGAGCTTTTAGTGTCGCGTATTCCTCGATGTTCTCCATTGTGTTCGCATAGACGGTCTGGGATACAACCACAAGGCCGATCAAAAACCCCAACACTGCGGCAGTTAGAATTGCGCCTCCGGCCCCAGTCTTTATCGTCCAATACGTGCGGGATTTGCGCTCAAATTCATCTCGGGTGAGTACATCTACCTCTGGAAGACGCTGCCTGAGGTTCTGCTGCACGTCCGAGATTGAATACGCTCTGTCGACACGCAAGAGAATGTACATGGCTTCTTCGGGACCGAACCCCATGTATCGAGTGGCATTCCGGTACGAAGTAAACAGAAACGGAACTCCGAGGAACGCTCCGTATCCGTCAATCTGACGCTCGATACTGGCGCGGTGCCGGTTTACTTCCACTTCCGCCGGCATGGCCGTTACTTGAATCAGGTCCCGATCGCTTACGTCATAGAGGACTGCATCAGGCGACATCCCATAGGCGAACCCAGGGGCATTGGGAACCGGGAATCGCTTGCCGACATTGGAATCCGCGCCAACCAGAGCCACAACCTGTTGCTTTCCGTTTGGTGTTCGGTACACGGCAAAAGCCATGCAAACTCGGCTCGTTTCCAGTACGCCTGGGACGCCGGCGGCCATCTCCCTGATTCGACCTTCGATGGGAGTTCCAAACTCAAATGCCTGCACTCCTCTCGCGGTAATCCATATGTCGGAGTCGCTGGCATCTATAAGTCTGGATGCAGCCTGCAAAAAACCGGTCAGGAGACTGCCTTGAAAAACCATAAGGAATACGGCAAAAGACACGCCAAGCACCGTTACCGAGAAGCGGGCTCGATCATGAACGACATTTTGCCAGGCAAGTTTCATAAAAACCGAGCTATCGACAAATTTGAGACGTGAAGAGTGCGCCCTGCAATTCAATAGTCAGCGCTTTTGCGCCGCAGCTCAGCGGAGAGCTCAATTCCTGCTCTCCCTGTGCTGACATCTTCCGGGCTACTTGGTTTGCTCGCACGCTTGCCACGTCAGCCCTCCTGCCAATAATGCCGCGATCCCCTCGGCGGACAGCGGCTTGGAAAAGTAAAATCCCTGGCCATATTTACAGTGCAGCTTTTTCAGCATGGCAACCTGTTGAATTGTTTCCACTCCCTCGGCAACTACGTCCAGGCGAAGATTATTGGCCATGGGCAAAATGGTCCGCGCAATCTCCATTCCCTCCCCCTCGTCCCCCATGCCGCTGATGAAGGAGCGGTCAATTTTCAATGTGTCGAGGGGAAACCGGTGAAGGTAACTCAGCGAAGAATACCCCGTGCCGAAATCATCGATCGCCAGGCGGATCCCCAGGGATTTGATTTGCTGCAACATCTCCACGGCTCCAGAAGGGTCTGCCATGACTGTGCTTTCCGTGATCTCCAGCTTCAAGGCTTCCGGGGGGAGGGCGAGCTCACGTAGAAGCTTACTAATGTCTGCGACCAGGTTCGGTTGCAGAAATTGCTTGGCAGATAGGTTGACGCTGACTGTCAGATGAGAATGGGCAACTGGATCTTTTCTCCATTCACTGATTTGCCGGCAAGCCTCCCGCAAATTCCACCATCCCAACTCGCGTATGAGGCCGGTTTCCTCAGCAACTGGAATAAATTCCTGTGGTGCAAGCAAGCCGCGAGTCGGATGCTCCCATCGCAAAAGAGCCTCAAAGCCGACAATTTCTTCCGAAGCAAGGGCAACAATCGGTTGATAGAAATTTCGAAATTCTCCCCGTTCAAGCGCGTGACGCAGATCAGTCTCCAACTGCAATCGAGCCATCACACTGGCTCGCATATCCGCGTCGAATACCTCATAGCGGGCTTTGCCCAGAGACTTGGCCCGATACATTGCCGTGTCGGCATCTCGCAGGATATCTTCCGCTTGCTCGTAGGTTGAATTGCTTAACGCAATCCCGATGCTTACGGAAGTGAACACTTCCCTCCCGCCTAATATGAAGGGCAACGCCACAGCCTTCATCAAGCGGTCCGCCGCGCGCTTTGCATCGCTCGGCTCTTTAATATGGTCGAGCAAGACTGTAAATTCGTCTCCCCCTAGACGCGCAATGGTGAAGGATTCCCCCAGGCGCGCGACGGTATCCGTTGATCGCAAACACTTCTCCAGTCGATTGGCCGCACCAATCAGGAGTTGATCCCCAATCAGATGGCCCATGCTGTCGTTGATCATCTTGAATCCATCAAGATCCATGAAGAGAACCGCAAACAAATGGTCTTTGTGGCGCTTGGTATGCTTCACGAGCCGGCCTACCCGGTCAATAAACAGGAGTCGATTGGGTAAACCCGTCAGTGGGTCGGACACTTTTCCTTCGGTTATGTCCGTCTGTGATCCGGCCATACGCGAAACGCTCCCGGAAGCGTCATGGACGGCAACCCCTCGGCTAAGCATCCAACGAAAGCTGCCATCTTTGTGCAGCACGCGGTGCTCACTCTCGAAATGCAGGGTCAATCCCTTTTGATGGGCGGCAATGTCCCCTTTGACTCGTTCTCGATCCGCGTCATGGATCCTGTCGAGCCATTCCTCAGGTCTGTCTCCGATTTCTCCTTCTTGGTACCCCAACATGGCCTTCCAACGAGGCGAGAAATGCACAACGTTAGCCGAAAGATTCCAGTCCCACAGGCCATCGTTAGAGCCACGTGCCGCCAACGCGTAGCGCTCTTCGCTTTCCTTCAATGCCTCCCGCGCTTGTTTGTGCGACAGTTGGGTGCCTATCCGAGCCACCGCAACTGGAAAATCGATGGGCTTCGTCAAATAATCGTTAGCTCCTAAATCCAGCGCCGTAACAATGTCGTCGCTCTGTGTTTTTGCCGTGACCATGATGATCGGGAGTTCGGCGGCAGAATAGTGTTTGCGCAGGGTCTTCAGGGCATCCAGGCCGCTGATTACCGGCATCTCGATATCCAACAACACCAGATCCACAGCGTCTCGCTGGACACGTTCCAGCAATTCTTTCGCGTTGTCCGCAAGTTCAATTACGTAGCCCTTGCGCGCCAGCCGGCGCGCCAGCATGTCCCGGTTCATTTCATTGTCATCCACGATAAGCAACCGGCTTGGCCGTACGTTTGTCGTCATTTCTTCACCGTAAGCAAGTTTTCAATCTTTTCACTGAGGCGTGCAAATTCAACTGGTTTGGTATCGTAGTCATCGCAACCTGCCTGAATCGCTTTCTCGCGATCCGTCACCCAAGCATGCGCGGTCAGCGCGATGATTGGGATATGACGAGTGGCATCGTCAGCCTTGAGGAGACGAGTTACTTCCCAACCACCCATAAGCGGAAGACTTATGTCCATCAGAATGAGGTCAGGCATTTCCGAACGTGCCAGCAAGAGTCCCTTCTCGCCATCTTCCGCCGTGACGACGCTATAGCCCTTGCGCTGGAGCCGTCTGGATAGCATGTCTCTGTTCATTTCGTTGTCTTCGACCAACAGAATTTTCGGCATGCTAATTTCTCCTAGTCCTGGTTACTCTAGCTTTAGCTGTCTCGTGGGCTGGCTGGCCATCTGCTATATATAAGGGGACCGAACTGGTCTCCGTGATAGTGGAAGATCGTGCAATCCGGTGCTTTTCTACAAGGACTGCCAGACGTTCACGTTGGACCGGCTTAATAAGGTAATTGGAGGCGCCCAAGTCCAGCCCCCTGGCCTCGTTGTCCACAACGGTGACCATGATTACGGGAATCTCCGCCAAGTCAGAGTCATTCTTCAGCCTGTTCAGAACGGTCCACCCATCGCATTCGGGCATGACCACGTCGAGGGTAATAAGCAGTGGGCGAAGCTTCTTGGCAAGGCGGAAGCCTTCCTCTCCGTTCGCGGCGGCAACCACATGGAAATCTAATTTCGTCAGGAAGCGCGACATCAGGTCGCGAACGGATGGGTCATCGTCTATCACTAGAATCGTCTCCAGGTCCGTTTTGGTTTCTGGGAATGTGACCGAAGCATTGCTGGTCCCCTCGGACGGTGCGGATTCAGTTGTCTCAACAACGACATTAGCCGGCAGCTGCACCGTAAAGGTCGCGCCCTGCCCGGCCTCGCTCTCGACGCTGATTTTCCCTTTCATCAACTGGACAAAACGGTGCGTAATGGCGAGTCCCAGGCCGGTCCCGCCATACTTCCGGGCAATCGACGCGTCCGCCTGGGCAAACTCCTGAAACAGGTTCTCCTTTTGCTTTGCGGAGATTCCAATTCCAGTGTCGCTAACCTGGAATTGAATCCAGTTTTTCCCCTCTACCTTGATCTGATCCACATTTAAGGAGATGGTGCCATGATCCGTAAATTTGCAGGCGTTACTGAGCAGGTTGAACAAGATCTGCCGGACTTTTGTAATATCCGCGCGCATCACGCTCACGTTCTCCCCAAGCTGCACGCGAACAGAGTTGGCGTTCTTTGTTGCTGCAGGCTGGAGAGTTGTTACCATCTCGTCGATCACTTGTGGCACTTCAAAGGTCTCCAGGTGGAGCCCCATTTTCCCGGCTTCAATCTTCGAGAGGTCCAGCACGTCATTGATCAGCGCCAACAAGTGTTTGCCGGCCGATTGAATTTTCTTCAAGTCCTGAACGTTTTCAACCTTCCCTGAGTCCCGGGTTTCCTCCTCCAGCATTTCGCTGTATCCGATAATGGCGTTCAGCGGTGTCCGCAGCTCGTGGCTCATATTCGCGAGAAATGTGCTCTTCGCGCGGTTGGCTTCCTCCGCCGCGTGCTTCGCATTGAGCAGTTCTTCCTGTGTTTGTTTGCGGTGGAAGATTTCCTCTTCCAGCTCCTGCGTCCTGGTCTTCAGTTCACCGTTGGTGCTCTGCAGTACGGTGTCCCGCTGCTGGATTTCGGCCAGCATCGTATTAAATCCATCGATTAGTCTTCCAATTTCATCACCATAAGTTTTAACAGCCCGAACCCCGTAATTCTTATTTACAGAAACCATCTTCATAGTGTCTTCCAGATGTAGAATTGGCCTGGAAATCAATCCCTGAAGCTTCGAAGAAACAAAGAATGCAAACAACCCCGAAACCAGCACGAAAACAATGAGGATGTTTGCGTATCGTTTGGCCCTCTCACTCCACTGGCGCAAGTCTGACTGTAAAAACAGCGTTCCAAGATGCTCGCCGTTCAGAGTGACATCGTGAAAGACCTCCAGGTATCCTCCTTCGAAGCGGTACCCTTGCTCTTGCAAGTGGGAAGGAAGATAGGCCGGACGAGTTGTGTTAGTGCGAAAATAGTGCGCAAAGATCTTTCCGTCGGGCTTATATAAGACGGCAGTGACGATGTCTTCTTTTGCCGTGAGAGCAGACAACGTTGCGGTCGCAGCGGACTCGTCCTTGAACTCCATGGCTCCCGCGCTGTTGTACCCGATAATCTCGGCTTGGGTCATCAGATCCTGACTGAGCAGGTGCCGAAAGGAAACCAGGTCGTAAATAAGAAAGCTCGCCGAGAAAAGGACCAGAGCGAGGCTGCTCGTCAGCATCGTAATGAGCGTGAGTTTCCGCTTGATGGATAGGTTCTGGAGAATCATCCTGGCTTCCTCGTATCCACCGCGGCTTGTTGGATGATTCTCGCCAGCGTGAGCAGCCTGGAACTGATCGTCAGGCCTGCCTGCCGGGCTGCCTCAACGTTAACCTCAAATCGTACCTTGTTGTCCTCCAGGACCAATCGAATCACGCCGCCACGTTCTGCAAAGCCGGGCGTTTCGCCGACGGTCAGGATTGGCAAACCTCGAACAATCTGCACCAACTCATCTATGTGCGCTCTTTCTGACGCGCCTGCAAACAAGATCTTGCACTCTCGCAAATCCTTGGGATCCGCTCCCCACTTCAGCCGTTTGACGACAAATCCCCGCCCGCCAATTTTCTTGTCTTGGACGATTTGATCGATGATCGCTCCGAAGGGATCTGTACCCAAAATGCCTATCACGATGGGAGAATCAGGCTGGGCAAATGTGGTCGGCGGCCAATCCACAAATTTCGCAAAATTGAAAATGAAGCCGGCCTTGATCAGATATTCCGAGGAATTGGACGAATCCCGGTCCTGCGCAAGGGCCCCGGGAGCCCAACTCAGCGAAACGCTGAGCGCAATGATCAGAATTCTTAGTCGTCTCAACATCAAATTTACCGTCCGCTGGTAGCCGACAATCTGACAGCTCACCGGGCAATCAACTTAAAATGTCACCGTAATGCTTCCGAAAATGCTGCGCTTTACCACGGTCGGGGAAGTGTTCACGAAATCCGGCAAAAATTCCAAGTGCTGGTTATTCAGCAGGTTTTGCCCGCCAATTGAGAGCTCCAGATTTCTCACTGGCCTCCAGCCCAGGTGGGCATCCAACGAGTAGTAACCGGGCAAATTAAGCCCGGAAAGATGATCCACAAATCGAAGCGTCGTGTCCTCGTCAAAATGCTTGGGCAAATCGATGGAAGACCTCAAATACCATTGATGACGCGGGCTTGCGCCGTTGGGGATGTCGGCGGTTGGATCTTGACTGTTCGAGTTTTTGTGTATGTCCATTTGCAGATAGCTGTAGGAGCCCGACAGCCTCCACTTTGGAATCACCTTCCAGTCCGCAAACAATTCAAGGCCGTAGGTTCCACCGCTCATCTTATTTGAGGCCACAAAGGGGACAACGATATCCGTCGGAACAGGGCTGCCCTCTGGATAAGGTGTGCCGGGCTCCGCGGAGCGAAGATTTGAGTAGCTATTATAAAAAGTTGCTATGTCGAACGAGAGGTTGGTCGTTGCCTGCATTCGATAACCGAATTCATAAGCGAGAAGGTCTTCTGAACCGAATTGACGGCTGCCGAAAACTGCCGCCACGGCGGGAAACGGATAGGGGTTCGCGGGAGTCCCAGGAGGTATGACTTGTGAATTTAGCCGCAGACCCTCCTCGGTCAAGGCTGGAGTTCTGACGGCCCGTGAGACGGCGGTCCACACGGATTGGTTTGGAGTCAAGGTCCACAGCAGCCTTGCATTCGGCTCAACCTCGAATCCGGTGAAAGTGTTGTGCTCGAGTTTCGAGCCGACTGTTAGCCGAAGCCGATTGTCTACCAGGCTGATTTCGTCCTGAAGGAAAGTGCTAAATTGATTCAGGTTAACCTGATTGGGCTGCACTGAAACTGTAAAGCTGGAGCTGTTGTGATCGAGGATGGATCGGTAGCCCATGCCCCACACGATTTGCTGGCGGTTACCTGCATGAAAGCTATCCTGGAAGTCGATGTCAAAAATGTTCTGATGGTCTTCAAACAGGGAATGGTCGACGGTAGTCGTATTGTCGTAATACGCCTGCAGCGACATCGAGCCGCCTTCAGTGGTGTGATTCCAGCGCGCCAGGATGTTCCCGCCGCTGTAGACCCCGTTGTTGGGGAAGGTATTCGAATAGGGAGAAGACAAGGTAGGGACAGTCAGCGTTTCGTTGTAATTGCTCCGGTACATGTCTCCCTGTAGGGTCAGCGAATTAGCTCCCGCGGGAGTCCAGTCCGCTCGAAATCCACCTCGGATTGCGTCCCAGCCGTCATGCGCGGTTGCGCCGGAGGCGAAATTGGATGGTCCCCAATCGAAGTACTTTCCATAGATTCTGTAGTGGGTAGCGTCGCCAATTTTAGATCCATAGCGCGCGCCGCCGACTCCTCTCTCTTCCGTTCCACCGCCGGCTGTAATAATGCCGGACTGCGTGGATGCAGCCGGTTTAGTGATGATGTTGATGACACCATCAACCGCATTAGCTCCCCACAACGTTGCGCCTGGGCCGCGGATCACTTCAATCCGGTCCAGATCTTCAAGCATCACGTCCTGGATATTCCAGTAGACGCCGGAAAACAAAGGGGTATACACGCTCCTGCCGTCGATGAGGACAAGTAGCTTATTGTCGAAGCGTCCGTTAAATCCGCGCGAGCCGATGGCCCATTTGTTTTCGTCAATGCGCGCCACTTCGAGGCCGGGAACGAGTCGCAATGCTTCGGGAATGCTGGTGGCTCCCGACCGTCGTATGTCTTCTTGCGTGATCACGAAAATCGCGGCGGCGGCGTCAGCCACTTTTTGCGTGCGCTTGGAGACGGACGTCACCTGCATATTCATCAGGTCTTCCATGCTCATCGCTGTGACGTCGGGCACGGTTTTTTGATTCTGGGCTATCGCGTTACCCGCTAGCAGCGCAGAAAGGAATGTGGCTAAGACAATTTTCGCGGCCCTTATCGCTGGGCCAGTCTTATGGTTGCGATTGAACAACATATTTGATTTCCCTTCTTGAAGATCGTCAGTGAGATGAGAGCGCGATTCCCCACGCTGAACCATCTCGGACAGTCGGAACGATGCCCATCCTCGCTCCACTTGATTTTGATCCTTACGTTCATTCATCTACGCACCCCAGCTACGCAATATCGACAATCAGGATTAAGGCATTCGCCTGATCCCAATCGTGGCCCGCTTGCCCCGCAAGCTTTGAAGGACATCCCGGAAATACCCCGAACTGATGGCGAGAACGTCCGCCAGCGAAAATCGTCTTTGTGCTTTGTGAGAAGCTCAATGTCATAGAGGCTTCTCCCCAGTCACCGTGAAGACAGTCGAATAGGTAAGCGTGTCCGGCCGGCGAAGAAAGTCTAGAAAGGCTTGCGAGTGTTTCTTGGCTTCGCTATCACTGCCGAGCGCCCGGGACATCTGCGGCTTGGCAATCTCCAGCTTCAATTCCCACTGCTTCAGGATGTCCGGGTCAGCTTCGCCCGCAATTAAGTGGTAGCACTCGGCTTGGACATCGATATTCGTCAGTCCCGCATTTCGCGCCAACCAGAAGAGTTTCCTGCCTACGAACGCGTCAAAGCCCGTGGCACCCAGAGCTGCCACAACTTTCTCAAGGGTTCGCTGTACAGAGGGCTCTTCTGGGTAGTGCCACAAAAGTTGTCCATCCAGGTCCTGCAATAAAACGGTGCCCCCGGGCTTGCAGACCCTCGCCATTTCCGACACTGCACGTTCTTTTTCCTTCAGGTATTGCAGCAACATGCGGCAGTACACCAGGTCGAAACTGTTGGACCGAAACTCCATCGACTGCGCATCACCGCAAACAAATTGCACGCGCGAATTCTCGCGATTTTTCTCCCGCGCCTGCTCCAAGCGGTCCCCGCTGATGTCAATTCCGGTTGCCCTGATGGTTGAATCCAGATTCGCGACCGAGCGCAAAATGACGCCCGGACCGCATCCCACGGAAAGGACCTCTGCACCCGGACACACTCGATGCGCCAGATACTTTTGAACCCAGGCAACGGGATCGACCTTGCGTTCGAGGCGCAACGCCTCGCGCGGGTCCTCCATGATGTAGTCGATTGGCGTAGCCTGGCTCATTCGTGTCCTTGCCCGATAAGACTTGGCTGCATCGTATGCTTCTCAGCACGAGCCAGAAGTCTTGAGTAGAAGCCATCGATATGCCGGTAGAAGCGTAGCTGCCCCTTTTGCAGCCAGGTTCCCTGGCAATAGTGGCGGACGAACTCTGCCCCCAGATGAAGTAGCGCCGGTGCGGCAATTTCCTCGGCGATCACCGGAATCGTGTCCAGTTCAAAGTCTTCGTAAGCGGAAGAAGATGCTCTAAGGAGTGCAGCTACGACGTCCACGGCATCAGCTTCGGGAAGCGTGGGATGTAACAGCAGGTCGCAGCGATTTTCGATGTAACTGAAGTTCAGACCCAAAGGACCGCGATAGGCAATAACCGCACCGATTGGTTCATCCTTGTAACCACGGTAGGCTAGCCATATGTGACGCGTCCGCCGGAGCCCTACTTCGCGGTACAGCTGATCCACCTCGGTCAGTTCTGGGTCCGTTGCAAGCTGCTCCGCGGCGACGTAAATGCTCCCCCGCGCGACTGAAGCGATTAGGCAAAGGGCTTCTTCATGAGTGGGATCATAGGGGACGACGCGAACTTTACGCCCCGAGGGCAGTTGCGAATTCTTCGGCAGCGCGAAATACATGTGCCGCTGAACTGAAGAGAGAGACTGGCCGATTGTCTGAACCATGGATCCAAACACTCGAGAGGGAAAGCGGTTCTCTGGCCGAAACCAATTTTGATGCGACTCATCAACACCCTTCAGAATACTGGCGGCCGTTCCTGCCAGCATCACCGCCCGGGACGCCATCGGGTTGTGCTCGGAAACCAGGTGTTGCGAAGTCCAGCCGTAACGAGTCGTGCGCCAAACTGCAATGGAGGCGAGGCCCGTTTTCTTGTCACCGGCCGTCAGGACGTACAGAAGCGAGTCGCCTGCGCGTAACATCCGCCGCCAGTTGTCTCTCACTTGTTTGAGGTGCGGAGTTAGTCGGGCAGCTTTTTCGGGATAGAGAAAACCGGCGCGCTCGTACAGCGCAAAGATTTCGTTCAGGGACAAAGCGTTGACTTCGACGCCGTATGCATCGTAGACCTCGGACAGCCGTGGGAGGCTGTTCAGAGTTTCCTGATCTAGAGCGTCTAAGGCCATATCGCCTCCGTTCCATTCATCGCAAATCCGACCCGAATACGCACTGCTCGTTACGACAGAAATCCGCCTTATTAATGCGGTTCGGCTTGTATTCCTTCCAAAATCACGAAAGTCCAAGCTACTTATCCGAACCGAGCTTAAGCACTCAAATCATAAGGGTCCTAGAACGTTTAGTACTTATTAGCGATCCCTATTGTTCGCACGAATGGGCCACAAGTACTGTTCTTGAGGGACTTTCCTGCCCATCATTGCCATCTTGGATACACACCCAGGCTGCCTCATCAGGTCGCTTTCGGTGGGGGGAGTTACTAAATCGGGACCTACGAATCTTAATTCATAGAAAACACATAGCTTACAGTCATGTTGGAACACGTGTCGGACCTGTGAAGTAAAGACCCGAACCGGCCCAAATCGTGCTCATATGAGGCATCAGCAACCCGTACGGAGTGCCAGTTACCTCTTTCGGCGGGTCAGAAGCATAAACGTCTGGATGTGCCAACTGGGGCTCTGTAAACTGAATTCACGCGAATTGCGGCGTTCCCGCACCGGAGGGACACCATGACCGAAGGCCGCCATAAAACAAGGCGTACTAATCCGCGGTTCTCTTTTTTCGCAGAGGCCGAAGTTACTCTTCGCGACGGTACTGGAGTTCGCGGGCAACTTGCTGAACTAAGCTCGCGCGGTTGCTATATCGATACTCTTGAACCCATTCCCCTTCGTACGAAATTGCATCTCCGCATCTGCGATGGCACGAACTCTTGCGAACTACATGGCAAAGTCCTCTACATGCACTCCGGCGGCGGTTTCGGAATCTTCGGCATGGGCGTGCTGTTTGAAGAAATGGGAACCGAGCAGCACTCCGCGATCAACGCGTGGCTGCACGAACTCGCCGGGCGTCATGGGAAAGATTCGGGAAACAACTCCTTCTCCCAAATCAGCCGCTAAATCGCAAAAGCCTCACCGGTAGAATGGGCGCGGTAAAATCCCGCGTTTCCGGAGTTCCTTCATGTTGGATCAAGGTGTTTGGGCCGAAGTCAAAGTGGGTGACGAACACTTGCGATTATTCTCTGAGCACAACGCGCTCGGAGTCCAGGCATCTGTGTACAACGTGAAGGCAAGGAACTGGATTGCACCCTCCGAGCTCGTGGATGATATCGAACAGGGGAAAGACAGAGCGGCAGCACACGCCAGCGCGTATCTTTGCAATGCAGGCCACTTAGAACTGCCGCCGTTGGAATGGAAGAAATCCCGCTCTGCGTAGTTCACGAAACCTTGGCCTCACTTCCACCAATCTGAGCAACTCAGCTCCACTTATGTCTAGTTGGCGCTTCCTGCGAACAGTGACTCACGAATTACCGGACAGTTGCGGGCTAGAAACATTCAATCGAAATTATGGGGAATGAAGCAATGCATTGGTCGGCTGAGATGTATAACGGATGTCCGGTGACCGACTTTCGGACAGCATCGCAAGGATTCGTAGTTTCGAGCCATTGGTGCCACCCCTGAGGCTCCTATTGCCACCTTTTGCCGCCTCGACAAATCGCTAAGTTGTTGTTGGGAAAAAGGATGGTTGGTAGGGGCGGTGGGGATCGAACAGAACACCCATCGAATTGAAGCTGTGAAAAAAGCACCTGAGAGCAGCAGTGATGGATCAGAGGCGATTATATTTTCGGGTCGAATTGTTATTGCCGCGAGCTTACGGCAGACTCTCTATTTTGCAAGCCAAAAATTCAGGTGCTTTTTTCACAGCTTCATTGTCAATGATTTCAATTAGTCCCGCGGAATCTCCAAAGGGTCCTTCTTCTCATCACAAATGACTTAGCAGTGGTTTAAACACCAGTTTCCGCCTTCTGCCGCCTCGCCACGTGTATAACTGTTTGTGTATCAATGGACTGGTTTGACCGGGACGTGGGATACAGCCCCACATCCTCCACTTCAGTTACTACCCTGTGCACGGAACCTCTGGCCACACGATGGGCAGGGCCGAAAAAGAGCGAACAGAAGCAGTAGATCATTTTGGTTCCACGCGGCTGCCGCCGCGGAGACAGTCACACTGGAATCAGTTCCGAATAGCCGACGAGTCAATAAAAGCGCGTTTCTGGCCAATTTGCGAGTGGCCGACGATAAGTCCAGAATGCGCGCAGGTCGAACGGCACTGCTGCGTGACGCGGCCACTTGCGATAGGACAAGTCCGCCCCCGCCAATCAGTCCACCCGGCTATTTACTGATTAGGTCCTCACTATGAAAGTACAGCGGACGGCACTTATGGATTTGAGACACTTACAAATAAGGACCGTGGATTGGCTATGCGATGCTTGGGGCTGAACTAATTCTCCTTGCCATTGGCAAGAGTTGACGCGTGCAATCCTTCGTGAGTGATTAAGCTGACTGTTAAGGAGGCAGTATGCCTGCCACGGAACGTCGTGAGGGAATTATCCTTGTGGCCGATGACAACGAAAGCAATCGCGAACTGCTCTCCGCTCTGCTGAGTGCAGAGGGTTACCAGGTTATCTGTGTGGCAAACGGCCAGCAAGCGCTAGAGCATGTGAATAGCGGATCGATTGATCTTGCGCTACTGGATGTGGTGATGCCCCGCCCAACCGGATTTGAAGTTTGTCAGGCGATGAAGGCCAAGCCGGAAACCCTATTGATCCCCGTCGTATTGCTCACCAGCCTGAACAGCGACTCAGACCGTATCCACGGGATCATGTGCGGCGCCGATGATTTCCTCAGCAAGCCGGTGAATAAGCACGAGTTGCTGGCCCGCGTGCTTTCCCTGCTGCGCTTGAAGCAATTCACCGATGAACTGGACAACGCTGAGACCGTGCTGTTTAGTCTTGCGCTGTCGATTGAGGCGAAGGACCCCTATACCGAAGGACATTGCGATCGCCTTTCGAAATATTCGGTGGCGCTAGCGGAGAAACTGGGGTTGCCTGACCATCTGCGCGTCGCTCTACGCCGGGGCGGTCTCATACACGATATCGGCAAGCTGGCCGTGCCAGAGCACATCCTGCTGAAACCCGGACCGCTTACTCCGGAAGAACGAAAAATCATGGAGCAGCACACCGTAGAGGGCGAGCGGATTTGCACCCCGCTGAGATCCTTCCGCAATGTCCTGCCAATCATTCGCCACCACCACGAAAAGCAGAACGGCTCCGGGTACCCAGATGGGCTAAAAGGCGAACAAATTCCGCTCACCGCGCGCATCCTTCAAATCACGGACATTTATGACGCGCTTATCACAGACCGGCCCTATCGCAAGGCGCTTCCCGTAGAAAAGGCCCTGGCCATCATGCGTGAAGAAGTAAAGCGCGGCTGGTGGGATGGTTCCATCTTGGACGAATTCGAGGCCGTCGTTCATGGCTATCAGCCGGTGCATCCGGCAGGGTCCGATAGCTAATGCCTTCTCCCAAGACTCCGTGGCAGGGCGGTGGAAAGATGAAATGGAAAGTGGGAAACCGCATGGTTCTCGCGGGATTTGGTATAGCAACGGCCATTCTGGTATTCGTTGGTTGGCAATCCTACCGGAACACAGGCCGATTCGCTGAGGCTGCCCAGTGGCGAGAGCACACCTACGAAGTCCTCAATTCGCTCGATACCGCAGTCGCCCGGCTCTCCGATGCAGAAACCGGACAGCGAGGCTATCTCCTTACGGGGGAAGAGGCTTACCTCGAGCCGTATCGTGCGGCGATAAAGAACATCGATCAGACAATCGGGGAGCTGAAGAGTTTCACTTCCGACAATCCGAATCAGCAGAAACGAATCCAGATCTTGGAGCCGCTGGTAGAAAAAAAATTGGCGGAGCTTCAACGGACGATCGATCTCCGCAAGAATGAAGGCTTGGCTGCGGCAAACAGAGTGGTCCTGGAAGGTTCCGGAAAGCAGTCGATGGACCAGATCCGCGCCATCATTGCGGAAATGGCAAATGAAGAGAAGGATCTCCTAAGGGTTCGCACGCAAAAGGCCAACGAGAGCGCGGTCAGGTCGGTGCGCGCCATCCTCATCGGTACCCTACTGAGCATTTCGCTGCTGGTGTTGTGTTTCGGGCTTCTTCTTCGGGAGCTATCCGAACGTAAGAAGGCGCAGGCGGCACTGGTAAAAAGTGAAAAGTGGTTCTCGACAACTCTTGCGAGCATTGGTGACGCGGTGATCGCCACGGACATGAACGGCAGCGTGACCTTCATGAATTCCGTCGCTCAGTCCCTCACCGGGTGGAGTCAGGCGGAGGCCGTCGGCAAGTCCATGGATCTGGTGTTTGACATCGTGAACAAGGAGACTCGCCACCCTGTCGAAAACCCCGTCAAGAAAGTCTTCCGCGAAGGGAAGGTCGTCGGTCTGGCCGACCATACAATTTTGCTCTCGAAGCACGGCAAAGAATTCGACATTGAAGACAGCGCGGCACCCATTCTCACGGATACTGGGGAAGGGTTCGGCGTTGTGCTCGTTTTTCGGGACATCACCGAAAAGAAACTGGCAGACGAAGAGACAAAGCGACAGAAAGAACTCCTGCAATTGATTCTGGAAAGTATTGCTGATGGCGTGGTTGTGGCCGATTCGAACGGGAAATTTGTCCTCTTTAATGCGGCCGCGGAGCAGGTCTTGGGCATTGGCGCGACGGACGCGCCGCCCGACCAGTGGTCTGATCGGTATGGCAGCTATTTACCTGACGCCTTGACCCCGTATCCATCTAACGAGCTGCCCTTGGTGCGGGCAATGCGGGGCGAGACTGTTAACGCAGAAGAACTCTTCACCCGCAACGCGAAAGTGCCGGACGGCCGTTTGCTCAGAATTACAGGAGGACCTCTCAAAGGTGCGGATGGCGCACTGCAGGGTGGCGTTGTCATATTCCACGATATTACTTTGCAAAAGCGCGCTCAGGAAGCTCTCGTCCAGGCGAAAGAAGAGGCAGTGCGCACCAGTAAGTTTAAAGATCAATTCCTTTCCACGATGAGCCACGAGCTGCGCACTCCTCTCAACGCGGTTCTGGGCTTTTCCGACCTTCTGGCCGACGAGCGTTACGGCTCGCTGAACGATCGCCAGCGACGCTACGTCACCCACATACATACCGGCGGAACGCACCTGCTCAGGCTGATCACCGACATCCTGGACCTTTCCAGGATTGAAGCGGGCAGAATGGAGATTGTCCCTGAAAATGTGACCGTGGCATCCGCATTTGCCGAAGTCCTCAGCGCCCTCCAGCCGCTAGCGGAGAAGAAGTCGCAAACATTGCTCCAACAGGTTGAGCCCAACTTGTACGTTCGCGCCGATGGTATGCGTTTCAAACAGATCCTCATGAATCTGATCGGCAATGCGATTAAGTTCACTCCCGAAGGTGGCCGAATCGAATTAATCGCACGCAAAGTGGAGGAGCAGGTCAGGCTGGAAGTGCGCGACAATGGCCCGGGCATTCCACCTCAACAACAACAGCAGATCTTTGAAGCGTTCTTTCGCGTGGCACAAACGGGTAACGCTACGGAGGGCACAGGCTTGGGACTGGCCATCACTGCCCGGCTTGTCGAGCTCCATGGAAGCAAACTGGAGATCGAAAGCAAACCCGGTGAGGGAACTTGCTTCTATTTTTTCCTGCCTCTTCTTGCAATCGCTCCGGATGAGCCCGCCCAGACGACCATAGCTGCACCCAGAGCCGGAAAAGCCCCGCGGATTCTCGTCGTTGAGGACAACGCGGCGACGGGGCAACTGATCCAGTCGCAACTCACGTCTTCGGGCTATGACACCCTGCGATGTGATCAACCCGAACGCGCCACGGAAATGGCGGCGGAACACCAGCCGGATGCCATCACTTTGGATCTCCTCATGCAGCCGGTTCACGGGCTGGAGGTTCTGCTGCAGTTGAAAAACGACCCGCGCACGTCAAAGATTCCCGTCATTATCGTGACCATCGTGGATCAGCCTGGCGTCGGAACTGCTCTCGGTGCCGACGAGTATCTGGTTAAACCGGTCGACAAGGCGACGTTGCTGGCTGCTGTGGAGCGCTGCCTCCGGTCTCGCGGGGGCGTACCGCCGCAAAGAACTATTTTGGTGGTGGAAGACGACGTGTCCACACGCGAAATGATCGAAGAGTTACTCACGGCACGCGGATACTCCGTGACCACGGCGGCCGATGGCGCCCAAGCGCGCTCTCGTGTGGCTCAGGCCCTGCCCGAACTTGTCATTCTAGATTTGGTGCTGCCCAAGATGAGCGGACTTGAATTGCTGGCCGAGTGGCGCGGCAGTCCACGCACGGCCGATCTTCCCGTCTTTGTTCTGACCAGCAAGGATCTCACCAAGGAAGAAGAAAAATACATCCGCGCGCACGCGGAATCGCTCTTCCGTAAGCAGAATTCCTGGCGAGAACCGTTGATGAGGCAGTTGGAGCGCGTCGTAACTCCTCAGGTTCTGGAGGGTGCTTGAAACGCGGAATCCTGGTCGTCGAAGACAACGAGCTCAACCGCGAGCTCCTCTGCGACTGGCTCGAAGTGGAAGGCTACGAAGTCTGGTTCGCGGCAGACCTGAAGGCCAGTTACGAATCCTTTGTGAAGCGGCTTCCCGATGCCGTTTTACTCGACATCAATCTTGGTAAAGACGACGGCCTTGACCTCGTCGAGTGGATGCGCCAAAAAACGGAAGCGAGTGAAATTCCCGTGATTGCCGTGACGGCACATGCCCTAGTAGCGGAGCAGGAACGGATTTTGAAGGCGGGCTGCAGAGCCTGCCTGTCAAAACCAATCGACTTTCAGCTTCTGCGAGAAGAACTAAACCGCTGCCTGCAGGATTCGAAAACGTCGCAAATAGGTTCTTAACTTTGCAACCGTAACGTAGCTTCAGCCCAATTGCGATCGCCACAGGAGCTTCACTTTGCCTGCACAGATCCTTGTCGTGGACGACGACCGACCCACGTGTGAACTCATCTGTGAAATCCTTCGCTCGGCAGGGATGGAAGCCAACTCTGTAACTGACAGCGCCGAAGCCGCTGAGCGTCTGCAGCGGGAGAAATTTCATGCGGTCTTTCTAGATATGCGGATGCCGCCTCCGGATGGCCTCGAGCTTGCCCGGCAAGTTCGTGCCTCGCGCGTGAATGCCTCAACGGTCATCGTAATGATTTCGGGAGAGCAGGATAGGACGCTGATGAGGCGCGCCTTCGAAGCGGGGGTTGAGATATTCCTCTTCAAGCCAATTGAGCGCAATAGGCTGCTACGGCTCATCCGTGCGGCGGAGGGCCCAATCGAGCGCGAAAGGCGGCGCTTTACGCGCGTGCGGCTGTGCTGCAGAGTCTCAATGGAAGCGGGTAATGATCGCCTTGCGGGGACGACGCTGGACCTCAGCCTAAGCGGCGCCTTGGTTCAGTCGCGCCATACCTTTCCGTTAGGTACCCTAATCACTGTCAGTCTTGAAGTTGAGGCCGGCAAGGCGCCACTGCGTTCAGGCGCACGAGTGGTCCGAATCGTCGGGACGGATTGCATGGGCATTCAGCTTGAGAACCTGGGGCCCAAGGAAAGCCTTCGCCTGCAAGAGTTCCTGCTGCCGCTGATTCTCGCAGCCACTTGATGAATGAAAATCCCTCTCTCGATTGTGTCGGGGTCATGGTGTACTCGCAGGTTATTCTGCCAGTTGGGCTCGCTCGGCACTTGGCTGCAGTCCTGCGAAGCGGTCCAGACGGGATTATGGGAGATGAATGTGTGGGCTGCTTCGGGTTCGTGATTTTTATCCAACCCACAGTCCAACCCACAAAGTGCGAAGTCTTGTGTGACTTCCGCGTAGTTTGGCAGTCCCCGCGGTCTTGTAAGTTGTTGTAAAACGTAACCACGCTACGCTGTCACGGCAGAGGTCGCGAGTTCGAGTCTCGTCGTCCCCGCCATTCTTTTCAAAAGACGTAGTTCTACTCTAGAGAGAATGGCATGGTACACAAAAAAGGTACGCATCAAGCGGCCCCTGGTGTGCCCACTGCACTCTTCCCCTCTGGCAAAATCATCTCCACCACTTTCGCCTGCGCCTGCCGCTTCTTACTGCTGACCGCGTGGGTGTAGATGTCCATAGTGATACTGCTGTTGGCATGACGCATGAGCGATTGCACGGTCTTCACATCTTCGTCATTCTCCGTTAGCAGTATGGAGAATGTGTGACGAAAAACATGCCAGTTGATGTGCTTCGTTATGCCCGCCCGCACTCCAGCCGGACAGATATAATTCCGCTCAAAGATTTGAAGGGGTCCATCAAAAGGCGAGCGACTGATGGTCGCGATCCGCCTTATTCATCGACCCCCTCCGAGTAAGAATCAGGCGTAACAAGAGAGGCGATTTGGTACGGGGAGATCAAGCCTTTTAGGCCGCAGGCCGTGGGTTCGATTCCTACCGTGGCTGCCAATCTTTATCATTAGCAACAGTTTATCGAAGTTTTTGAGACGAATTAGGCATCTGAAACCATTTGCACTACTTTCAGTTTATTCCTCGTTCAGCACGGAATTGCCCAGAGGGCGCGCTATTTGTACAGTTCCGCTGTGGCCAGAGGTGTGCCGTTGGTTCCTCCGGTGACAAGAACAGTTCCGTCCTTGAGCAAGGTTGCGGTGTGCGACTGCCGCGTGGATACCATGCTGCCGGTGGGCGAAAAAGTTCCCGCGGTTGGATCGTAGACTTCGGCGGTGGCCAGCGACGACGTGCCGTCATTTCCCCCAGTGACTAGCACGGTTCCGTCGTTGAGCAAGGTGGCTGCGTGGAAGGCGCGGGGGGTCTCCATGTTGCCCTTCGCTGCAGTGAAGGATTGGTTGGTCAGATTGAACAATTCCGCGGTCGCGGTGGCTTTCCCGGTGCTGTCCAAGCCTCCCGTCAGCAGCACGGTTCCGTCTTTCAGCAAAGTGGCAGTGTGCAGTTCACGCGCGGTCGCCAACTTGCCGAGTGTTTGAGAGAAACTCCCCGAGGCAGGATCATAAAGCTCGGCCTCGGCAAGTGCCTGTGCAGAGGCTCCTAGCCCTCCGGCGATCAGGACTCTTCCATCGCTGAGCAATGTCGCCGTGTGCGCGGTGCGGGCTAACACCATGCTGCCCGTCTGTGTAAATGATCCGGTGGAAGGATCGAAGAGTTCCGCAATCGCGTTACCCCAGCCGGTTATCAGCACTTTGCCGGTGTTGAGCAGAATCGCCGTGTGGCTGGCTCTCGCGATGATCATGTTTCCGGTTGTCGGGGAGAAGGTTCCGGCGGCTGGATCGTAAAGTTCGGCGGACGCCAGCGGATTACCTGTGCTATCCAGGCCTCCGGTGACAAGCACCTTTCCGCTGGGTAACAACGTCGCGGCAAAATAGTCGCGCCCAACTCCCATGCTTCCGGTCGCGGAAAAAGCTTTGCTGGCGGGATCGTAGAGCTCGGCTGACGCGAGGGCCTTGCCGGTCGGATCTGTTCCTCCGGCAACCAGCACCTTCCCTGTGTTGAGCAACGTCGCTGTGGCCGCGACACGCGCGGTGGCCATGCTGCCTGTGGCAACGAAGCCATTCGCAAAAATTTGGATGTTGAACGCTTGCGGCGCTGAATCTTGCTTGAATTCATCCGTTGCGATGAGCGTGATAGAAGATGTTCCGGTCGCCGTCGGGGTGCCCGAGAGCACGCCGTCTGGATTCAAGGTTAGTCCGGCAGGAAGCGTGCCAACGCTAACCCTCCAGGTGAACGGCGCGGCAGCACTAGATGCGGTAAAGGTAAAACTATAGGGGAGATTCACCGCGCCGGAGGGAGGCGCAGGCGTGGCGTTGATGACTGGGGGTGGCGGGTCATTGATAACGATCGTGTAGTTGCTTGAGGGTGACGCCACTGTTGGTGTCCCCGAATCCGTCACCGTCACGACAACGGTGAATGTGCCTGCTGACGTGGGAGTGCCAGTAAGCTCGCCATTGCTCGCATTCACGCTCAGCCCTGAGGGCAATCCCGAGGCGCTCCATTTATACGGCTGGACACCTCCGGTGGCTGTTAGGGTGAATCCAACGAAGGTCCCTCTCTTTTCAACACAGGGAGAAATTGTGTAGCGGTAGTAGCAGGACGGAAGCGACGAACATCCTGTAGTACCAGTGCATGGGGCGCAGGAATAGCCGTAAGGAACCCTGTAATAACATTTGTAGTATTGGATAGTGGTCGGGCCGTAATTCACGCCAAATGTCCCGCTTGGTGGGGTGCTCGAAGTGATCGCGAGCGTGGCAGGAGCGGTGACGGTGATCGGATTCGAAGTTATGGTAAGCGAAGGCGTGACGGTGTCCGTCGCGGTAATGGTTTGAGAACCGGGGGACTCAAACGTTGTTGAGAAGGTCTGCGCGCCGTTTGTTAGCGTCGAGTTGGCTGGCAGGTGGGCGTTGCTGTCGCTGCTGGTGAATTTGACGGTCCCGGAGTAGCCCATGGAAATATTGTTCGCCGCGTCGAGAGCGCTGACCGCAATGTTAAACATCGCACGAGTCGTGGCACTGCCCGGATAGCCAACGCCTAAGTGGGTGGCCGCATTGCTTACGACAGCAATTGGGCTCGTGCTGCCAGTGATGGAAGATGTCGTGGTATCGGTCGCTGTGATGGTTGTGTTTTGCACCGTCTTCAAGGTGATGGGAAAGGATCCGGATCCGTTCGGCAACGCTGCGTTAGAGGGTGGAACAACTTGGGTGTCGGTAGTCGAGAAGTGCACCATTCCGGTGTAGCCGGTAGCAACGTTGTTATAAGTGTCGTATGCGGTCACCGTGAAGCCGAACTGCATCCCGGCGGAGGCGGCGGTTGGCGCACTTACGGACAGATGCGTAGCGGCTCCTGGGCCGACGTTGATCCCGGTGGAGCTCCCTGTGATCGAGGCCGTGGCCGTGTCAGTCGCCGTGATGGTTTCGCCGTTAGCGGTCTTCAGAGTGATCTGGAAAGTTCCCGTCCCGTTCGTCAGCGTGGCGTTTGCCGGAAGCGCGGCTTGGGAGTCGCTGCTCGTGATGTGCACGGTGCCAGAGTAACTGGTCACCACATTGTTTGAAACATCGCGCGCGGTCACCGTGAAGGAAATCGGAGTCCCAGCTGTGGCGGTGGCAGGAGCGTTAACCGAAAACTGCGTGGCCACCGTGGCGCTGACAGTTAACGCGCTCGATGTGCCAGTGAGCGACGCAGCGGTCGCGGTAATGCTTTGGCTGCCCGCGGTGTTTAGCGTCACCGAAAATGTCCCCGTCCCGTTGGTCAGCGTTCCGCTCGCCGGCTGCACCGCCTGTCCATTCGAACTTGTGAGTTGAACTGTCCCGGAGTAGGTGGCGACCATCTGGCCCGTGGCGTCGAGAGCGGTGACGGTGATGTTGAAGGCTTTTCCGGCAGTTGGCGTGGACGTTGCCGCCATAATGGAAAAGTGAGTGGCTACGTCTTGAGTCTGGGTTGACGAACCGCTGCCGCATCCATTGAGGAGCCACAGGCAGCAGCTTGAAATTAGGACCAACAGTGATTTTTTCATGATGCCTCCCCAAACTCTTCCATTCGACCTGCTACCTGGCTCCGGAAACAAATTCTCGGGCGTTGGATAGGCGCGCCACATGGCTTACGCGCTAGCGAATGAGCCGCCGGTTCGAATAACATCCACGGCTTCGTGGCGGCTATCGGTTTGCAAATGCGCCATGACGCGGTGAATGTGGTTTTTGACGGTCAATGGCGACAACTGCAAGCGCGCTGCAATTTCCTTGTTGGTCATTCCTTTGGCCACCAGCGCCATCAACTGACGTTGCCGGCAGGTGAGTTCACTCGCCGCGTGGACCGGCTGCTCCTGTTTTGCGGAGTGGCGAAGATCCTCTTTGGAGACAAATTCGAACAGCGAGTTGCAGAGCCTGGGAGAGCAGATCGCTTCCCCTTGCGCAATTGCGCGAACTGCCGCAATGATCTCCGCCGCCGACGCACCATTCAGCAAGTAACCGCATGCGCCCAGTCTCACGGCTTCCAGGAAGCATTGCGGATCCTCCTGCATAGCAAAGATCAGGGTCTTGATTTTCTTCGGGCATTCAGCCGCATCCGCACTCTGGGCGACCTTTCGCAGCATCTCCAGAGAATCGAGCAGGAGCACGGCACACGGCACGCCAGTTAACTTCTGGAATACTTCGTGGCTTTCCCGGCCAGCTCCCACGACCGTAAGGCCGGGGCGTTTGCGAAACATGCGCACCATCACTTCACGAACGAGGCGGTTCTGCACCAGCAGATAAATGTTGATCGAGGCCTCCTCCGGACAATTTGTGTTCACAGCCCGCCACCCCCAATTCTCCTTGCCGCACGGTGCACAACTGCCAAGCGCGACTGATCAAGTCTCCCCGCTCCATTAACAGTGGCCCGCTTGCCGATTTGTGCGGCCCACGTACCCGCGTAATCCCGCGAGGCGATCAACGAATTCAGATTCTTTCTCAGAATTTGCTCCGTCGACCCTCCTGCGGTTGCAAGAGGATTGTTAAGAACCCCGCGCGGATTACTTTCGAACGGCCGGAGGCGCCCCGCGGGACCAGGTGCTCCCTGCTATGTCCTTACTTACACATGCGCAAATCAGGGCGGAAATCGATCATGTTCAGCGGTTTATAGGGAGGGGGGTTGTGGGCCAAGCGAACTTGTGGCCTACAAGGAATGGGGGTGTATAATTCGCCCACGACGGAAGTTCAGCAGTATCAACCCCAGACTATGTCCGACACACATGAAGTGACTCTTCTGTTAGCCGAATGGGCTAAGGGTAACCAGCGGGCCCTCGATAACCTCACGCCCTTGGTGTACCGCGAACTCCGCCAACTAGCCGCGGGCTACCTGCGTAAAGAACGCCAGGGGCACACCTTGCAGCCAACCGCGCTGGTTCACGAGGCCTATGTGCGGCTCGTCGATCAGACCAATCCGAGCTGGCAGAGCCGCTCGCACTTCTTCGGGGTGGCGGCACGCCTAATGCGCCAAATCCTGGTGGATCATGCACGCCGCAAACACGCAGGCAAGCGTGCAGGGATCAAAGTACCGCTGGATGAGGCCATCAGTTTCAAGCAGGAGCGGAGCCATGACCTGCTAGCCCTTGACAGTGGACTTGACGCCCTTGAGAAGTTCGATCCGCGAAAATGCAAAGCCGTCGAACTGCGCTATTTCGGCGGGCTCTCCATGGAGGAAATCGCCCAAACGCTGGACGTTTCCACGATTACCGTCCGCCGCGATTTGCGCATGGCCGAAGCCTGGCTTCACCAGGAAATGCTGAACGGATAGGTGCCGCGTGACTTCCGAACGCTGGGCGCAGATTGAGGAGCTCTTTCATCGCGCGGCGGAGTGCGCCCCGGAAAATCGCACTGCCCTTCTCACGGAGGCTTGCGGCGACGATCTAGAGTTGCGCCGGGAAGTGGAGGCTCTGCTCTCCTGCGACGGAGACGCCGGTGGTTCCGTGCGGGCTGCCGTGATCGGCGGGCTGGAAACCGTCGGCTTCCCACTCACCGGTGAAACCATTTCTCACTATCACATTTTGGATGGGCTCGGTGGCGGCGGCATGGGCCTGGTGTACCGCGCGGAAGACATCAGGCTGGGACGCCGCGTGGCGTTGAAGTTTTTGCCGGAAGAGTCCGTCAAGGACCCTGCGGCGCTCGGACGATTCGAGCGCGAGGCCCGCTCCGCCTCAGCTCTCGAGCATCCCAACATCTGCCCCATCTACGAATTTGGAGAGCACGAGGGACAGCCATTCCTGGTGATGCAGTTGCTGGAAGGGCAGACGCTGCGGGAACTAATCGCTGATGCAGGTCCTGGGAAGCCGCCGCTGGAACTCCGCAAGCTGCTCGATCTCGCCGTGCAGATTGCGGATGGTCTGGACGCCGCGCATCAGAAAGGTATCATCCACCGTGACATCAAGCCGGCAAACATTTTCGTAACGCGCGAGGGTCAAGCCAAGATTCTGGATTTCGGCCTCGCGAAACTTGCGAGCATGTTATCGGCCGAGAATGACGACTCGGAATCCGCGGCTCGCGGCGCTGCTCACACCGGGAGCACTCCACGCGAGACTTTGCCGCTTTCCACTCCCGATATGTTTCTGAGCCGCACCGGCGTGGCAATGGGCACCGCTGGTTATATGTCGCCGGAGCAAGTGCGCGGAGAAAAGTTGGATGCGCGCACGGACCTGTTTTCCTTTGGCGTGGTGCTCTATGAAATGGCCACGGGAAAACGCGCATTCGCGGGAGACACCGGACCAGAACTTCAAGAAGCCATCCTCACGCAGATACCCAGCCCCGCGCGCAAGGTAAATCCCGATGTTCCCGCCAAGCTCGCCGAGATCATCCACAGGGCACTTGTAAAAAATCGCGAGGCGAGATACCAGTCCGCTTCGGAGATGCGCGCTGATCTGCTTACTTTACAGCGTGAAATTCAGCCCAAACTTCGCGCGCGATGGAGAGAATTGGCAGCGGCAGGCGTCGCCATTCTGTTCATCGCCAGTGCAGCTTTCTGGTTCGCCAGACACCAGTCCGCTTCCGAGATTCTTCCGTCACAGATGAAGTTGCGGCAACTTACCGCCAATCCTCCAGATATTTCGGTCACCAGCGGGGCGATCTCTCCTGACGGCAAATACCTGGCCTACACAGACGCGAAGGGAATTTATTTCAAGGTCATTGAAACCGGAGAGACTCACATCGTTCCTCATCCCGAAGAACTACAAGGCAAGACCGTGGAATGGGGAATTATTCCGCAGTGGTTTCCCGACAACACAAGGTTTCTCGCCGATGCTCACCCGTCGGGTAGGAGTCCCGCCTACGCCAGCTCAGAGGGCGCGAGTATCTGGGTTGTCTCGGTGGCCAGCGGACCGCCCCACAAACTCCGCGACGCGGCCACCGCCTATTCCATTTCTCCGGATGGCGCCACAATCGCATTTGGAACCAACAAAGGCAGGCGTGGCGATCGCGAAATATGGCTGATGGATGCGGATGGGGAAAACGCGCGGAAACTTTATGAGACCGACGAGAATGGCGCGATTTGTTGTCTTCACTGGTTTCCGCATGGACAGCGCGTCTGGTACGGTACAACCGATAAAGTCCCGGGCGGAATCGTAACCCGCGATCTGAACGGTGGGCCAGTCACTCCGATATTTCCACCCTCGTCGACCGTGGGATCATGGCAATACCTGGTTTTGCCGGATAACCGGCTACTCTTCCCACTATCCGAATCAGGCACCGTTGGTGCAACCTGCAACTACTGGGTGATGCCACTTGATGAGCGAACCGGTATCCCCACAGCGCAGCCGAAACGCCTGACGAATTGGGGTGGTTTCTGCCCGCTCGGCACCAGTGTCACGAGTGACGGCAAGGAACTTGCTTTTCTCAAGTGGGTTGGCCACACCTATGTCCACATTGCCGATCTTGACGCGGACGGCAGCCGCATTGCCAATCTGCGCCCATTTGCCCCCAGCGAGGGTCAGGACGATCAATTGGATTGGGCTCCTGATGGCAAGGCGATTTATTTCTCGTCGAATCGCAACGGCCATGTCGGACTTTTCAAGCAGTCGTTGGAGGCAGACACCGCGGTACCCGTCGTCACTGGAGCGTACGATGGGGTGGACGCCCGCGTGAGCCCGGATGGCACTTCGCTTCTGTACGTCGCAGGGGCTGGGGAAACTTGGGGGAAGCCCATGCAGATCATGCGTATGCCTTTAGGAGGGGGAACATCCCAATGGGTTTTGACCGCCAATCCCTTCAGCGAGTTTCATTGCGCCAGGTCACCCTCCACTGTTTGCGTTCTCGGCGAGCGAACCGAAGATCGCAGACAATACATTTTCACTGTGTTCGACCCGCTACACGGGCGGGGACCTGAGCTTGCCAGAATTGACCTGGACAGTGAAGCGAAGAAGCTCCATTGGGATCTTTCTCCAGACGGTACGCGTGTCGCCTATACCAGGACCCCGCAAGCGCCCATCGTAATTCTCTTCTTGAATGGAGATCCAACACACAGCCTGTTCGTGAAAGGCTGGAATAACTTGGAATCATTGGATTGGACCGCGGACGGTGAGGGGTTTTTTGTTTCCGACGGCATCCATGGAGGCATGGTGCTCTTGCGTGTGGACTTACAGGGCAACGCCCAAGCCCTGCATAACTTTCAGGGAATTGCCGCGCTCGCCGCGGGGCCATCCCCCGACGGCCAGCACCTGGCGATCCGGGAATTCAGCATCGAAGGCAACATCTGGACCCTTGAAACCTTCTAGCAGTCGCGGAAATTGCAAAGCAAACTGAGCCCAAGCCGCCACTATAGTTTGCGAAGCTTTGACGACCAAAGGAGTGCTGAGAAACTCGACCATGACGTGCTCCCCTCAATCCGCGCAGAATCGAATTCGCCCCCGAAAGTTCGGCGACCAAAACGAAGTCCACTAGCCAGCTCGAGAACTATGGCGTGGTACACAGCGTGGTACACATTAAGTTTGACCAGGACGTAGTTGCAATGACTCAGTATGCCATCCGTGCTCTTCCAAGTCGTTGAAAATGCTTATGTCCTGCGAATTGTCACGGCAAAGGTCGCGAGTTCGAGTCTCGTTGTCCCTGCCATTCTTTCTTAAAGACTTAAATCAACTTCTGAAAGAATGGCATCCTCCACAAAGTAGATGTCCCACCAGAGTGATCCAACCCTCGACCATCGTTCAGAACAGCGGCCCAAGCCCCCACCCCAGTGCGCCCAGCCGATCGTGCAAGCGAAAGGCTGAGCCATCCGGCATGAAGAGAGCGCGGTTCAATCGGAGAATGTTGAAGGAATAATTTACCCGCAAGGGCGTGCCGACCAAAGGCAGAGTCCAGCGGAGCTCGAACCCCGTTGTCCCATGAAACAAACCGTTGGTGGAATTGATCAGGGAAGGACGCGTTTGCCCCAGCCAATTCGGCAGCAACAACCCGGAGCCGGCATCGAAGAATGTCGCTCCTTCAACTCCGCGCCTGAGGGGAAAACGGTACTCCAAATTCGAAGCGGCTATGAGGTTTGCCCCGCTGGGCACTGCCGAGTACGACGTGGCACCCGAAGGGGAAACGGTGGTAAATGTCTGGTAGGGCCCGAGTTCTCCAGGACGCAATCCCCGCACCAAATCATCGCCAGAGAAAAAGCGCGCGTAGAGCGGCATATCCCCTTTATAACTGCCCGCCGCGCTAACCGTCGTCCGGAAGGCCCATGCGCTATGGTGATTGAAAATCTCGTCCGGGAAGATATGGCCGTATTCCAACTTCGATTTCAATAGATTCTCATTACCTCCGAGCCAGCCTCCTGATACCGAATCGGCCACCTGTATTCTTTGTTGTCCAACGTCGTGGGTCCACCCAATTCCCAGCGAGTGGCTGGAAGTCTTATTTTGCAGTTCGCCAACTTGAACACCTGCGGTGCTCAGGGGCTGATTGATCACATACTCCGTCAGGGAGCGCGAGATTCCGTAGTTGACTCCGATAGCATCCACATTAGACGCGGCATAATTCCATCCTAGATTGACGCCCTCGGTCTGCGAGCGCTGGAATGGCCCTTGCACGCCTGGCGTTAAACGCGGACGAAGAAATGTGTCAAAAACGGAGAGGGCAAGGGTACCTCGCGAGCCAAGAAACCCTTCCTTCGCCAGGCCAATGGCCAACTGTAACGTCTCCGGCCCACCGTCGATTTGGGTGGAAAGAAATTCGTCCAAGCCGAGAAGGTTGAAAACAGTGTAAGCGATTCCCAACGTGCTTCCGAATTGTTGGCGTCCGCCGGAGAATGCGATGCGTTGTTTGCCTTTTTCATGAAGGTGGATGGTTACATCTGCGATGCGCCCTGCTTCATGAGTCTCAATCTGAACGTCTTCTTTTTTGATCGGTTGGAAATATCCCGTTCGTGCAATACGTGCAAGGCCAGCTTCGAGTGCGTATTCGTCAAGAGGGTGACCTTCACTTAGGCCGATGCGCCGGCGAAGATATCTGTCTGGGAACCGCTGATTCCCGCGGAATTCGATTCGCCGCACAACGAAAGGCGGCATGGGCTCGAAATCGAACCTGACGGACGCGATGCGCGTCGCACTATCAAACGTTGGACTTGTTCGCAATCGATAATCTCCACCCCCTTTTTGTCGTTGCGCACTTCGGTGGAGTCGTATTTCCCAGTCGCGCCGTAGTGATTCCACGGCATGTTCTGAAAACGGGCGCCCTGGAACAACATCCGGCGATATCGGATCGCCTCTCTTTGCCAAGTTCAACTGCTGCCGCAGAGAGGCGCTGACCTCCGTAGGACCGAAGGTGTAGAAAGTGCCCGCCTCGATCGGCAGGCCAACGCTCAAGCCATATTGAGGCTGGCGGTGAAGCCAGGGCAAAG
>JGI12635J15846_10000192_pt1 | contig 47957 bp, 42 predicted proteins | sample BlaSpr_A8_OM2_M2_FD_15846 | JGI IMG/M metagenome (IMG submission 15846)
CACTCGAGAAGGGCTTGCGCTTCGCGATTCGCGAAGGCGGCCACACCGTCGGCGCCGGCGCCGTCACGGAGATCGTGGAGTAACGTTAGTTTTCTGAGGCGGGCTGGCAAAGCCGGTCCGCACTCTTGAGAAAAGGATTCGAGAAATGCGGGAAATCATTACGCTGCAATGTGGTGACTGCAAGAATCGCAATTACACCACCACGAAAAACAAGAAGAAGCATTCCGAGCGGCTGGAGACCAGGAAGTTTTGCAACACCTGCCGCAAGCAGACCGCCCACAAGGAAGTGAAGTGAACTTTACGCGTTTGTCATCCTGAGGCGACCCGACAAGGGTCGGCGAAGGATCTCAACCAGTTGGTCTTGCGGGGAAGTGAACGGCAGCTGAAAGGTTTTGGTCTTAGGGGAGTCGTCCAACGGCTTGCCCTGAACGCAGTGAAGGGTTAGGACTCGGGCTCGAAAGCGGGGTCCGGGGCAGCAGGAAACATGTCGGGGCCAGAAACAATTTGGTTCTGCTACATGCTTCGATGTAACGATGGATCTTTCTATGTGGGGATTGCAATCGACGTAGAAGACCGGGTTAAGCGGCACAATTGGGGCGTTGGACCCGATTACACCGCGAAACGCAGGCCGGTGAAATTGATTTGGCAGGAACGCTGTGGAAGCTGTGAAGCAGCGCGAGCGAGAGAAAAAGAAATTAAGGGCTGGAGCCGGAAGAAGAAGATTGAGCGGCTTTCTCTAGGTGAAGGGGTCAACCCTTCGCCCGAAAGACGGGCTCAGGGTAAAGGGGAGTCGTCCAACGGTTAGGACTCCGGTCTCCAAAACCGGGTATGGGGGTTCGAATCCCTCCTCCCCTGCCAGGATTTCGAAGGACACGAACCGCAAGGTTCGTGCGGGTGAAAAGGATTCATGGCTATGCAGGCGGTCAAAGTGAAGAACGAAGATTCACAAGGCAATGCGATCACCGGGGCGGCCTCGGGACTCGGCGAAAAAGTCACCGCCTCGATCGAAGGCACCAAGGAATTCCTCCACGACGTGCGCGTGGAGGTGAAGCAAGTTACCTGGCCGAGCCGCGAAGATGTAATTTCGACCACAGGCGTCGTAATCGCCACGGTCGCATTTTTCGGCGTGTTTCTCGCGATTGTCGAGAAGCTCGCGCAACTCGGTCTCGATCGGCTGCTCAAGTATTTTCACGTCTAGGGGATGAAACGGCTTATGTCGATGCAGTGGTACATCATTCACACGTATTCGGGCTTCGAGAAGAAGGTCAAGGAAAGCCTGGAGAGCCGTGTGGCCGCCTTCAGCTTGCAGGACAAAATCGGCCGCGTGCTGATTCCCACGGAAGAAGTTGTCGAGGTGCGCGGCGGCAAGAAAGTGGTCGCTTCGCGCATGTCGTATCCGGGCTACGTGCTGGTGGAAATGGATCTGGACGAAAACACCTGGCACATCGTGCGCAACACGCCGCGGGTCACCGGCTTTGTCGGCTCCGCCACCGCGCCGCCGCCGCTTTCCGAATCGGAAGTGGACGCGATCATCAACCGCGTGCACACGCCGCAGGACCGCCCGAAACCGAAAGTGGTTTACGAGCGCAACGAGCAGGTGCGCATCGTGGACGGCCCGTTCGCGAATTTCAACGGCACGGTCGAAGAGATCGACAACGACCACAGCCGGCTCAAGGTTTCGGTCACGATTTTCGGGCGCTCCACGCCGGTTGAACTCGATTTTGCAAGCGTGGAAAAGCTGGGATAACCGCAATGGTTTTGTAGTGGCGGGGCTTTAGCCCCGCCAGCAGCAAAGAATTATTGAGGTAAAGGAAACATGCCACCAAAGAAAGTACAGACAACCATCAAGTTGCAGTTATCAGCCGGCAAGGCCACCCCGGCGCCCCCTGTGGGCACCGCGCTCGGCCCGCACGGCGTCAATATCATGGATTTCTGCAAGCAGTTCAACGCCAAGACGCAGAAGGAACCCGACGGGATGATTTTCCCGGTCCTGGTCACCATCTACACCGACCGCAGCTTCACGTTCATCCTGAAGACGCCGCCGGCTTCGGTTCTTTTGCTCCGCGCCGCTGGCATCGCCAAGGGCTCGCCGGAACCGAATCGCAACAAGGTCGGAAAGGTCACCAAGAAGCAAGTCGAAGAAATTGCCAAGATCAAGCTTGTCGATCTCAACACCACCAATCTGGACTCCGCGGTGCGCACCGTGATGGGTACGGCGCGCAACATGGGTCTGGACGTCGTGGAAGCCTAGGGAGTTTCAGGCTACCCGGGATCGCAGAGGTAACAAGAATGAAGAAAGCCGGAAAAAAGGTGGAGGGAGCGCGCAAGCTAGTCGAAGCGCGGCCGTACAAGCTCTCCGAAGCCACTGAACTGATCAAGAAAACACACCACACCAAGTTCAACGAAACCGTTGAACTGGCCATCAACCTGGGCGTGGACCCGAAGCACTCCGACCAGGTGGTTCGGGGCACCGTTGTGCTGCCTCACGGACTCGGCAAGGCCGTTCGCGTGCTGGTTCTCGCCAGCGGTGAAAAGCAGCGCGAAGCCACCGAAGCCGGCGCCGAATTCGTCGGCGGCGACGACATGGTGCAGAAAATCATCGAAGGCTGGACGGATTTCGACGCCGTAATCGCCACGCCGGACATGATGCGCGCCGCCGGTAAGCTCGGCAAGGTCCTCGGCCCCCGTGGCTTGATGCCCAATCCGAAGACCGGCACGGTCACCATGGACATCACCAAGGCCGTGAAGGAAACCAAGGCGGGCAAGGTGGAATTCCGCGTGGACAAAGCGGGCATCGTTCATTGCCCGGTGGGAAAGATTCAGTTTACGGCGCCGAACCTGGCCGAAAACGCGCACGCGATCATCATCGCGGTCGTGAAAGCCAAGCCGGCAGCAGCCAAGGGCAAGTACGTGAAGAAGATCACCCTGACCTCGACCATGGGTCCCGGAATTTCCGTGGATCTTGCCGAGGCCGAGATACTCGCGGCGGCGGCTTAAGCCGGAAGGAATTTGGAACATAGACCATGAAGAAGAAAAGCGAAAAACAGAAGGATCTCGACAATCTGAAGACGGAGCTTGCGAAGGTCTCCACGGTCATTCTGACCACCTTCCAGGGCATCACCGTTGAAAACGACACCAAACTCCGCCGCGAAGTACAAAAAGCCGGCGGCAAGTATCAGGTCGTCAAGAACACCCTCGCGGAGCGCGCCGGCACCGGCACGCCTGCCGAAGGCGTGCTGAAAAACCTGAAGGGCACCAACTCCATCGCCTACACGCACACCGATCCGGTCGCGCTGGCGAAGGCGCTCACCAAGATTGCGAAAGACGTTCCGGCGTTCCAGTTCAAGTCCGGTGTCGTCGAAGGCAGGGTGATCTCGATCGCCGAGATCCAACAACTTGCCACCATGCCGTCCAAGGAAGAGCTGATCAGCAAGATCATGTTCCTCCTGAACGCTCCGGCGCAACGCATCGCCATCGTGCTGAACGCGCTGCCGCGGAACCTCGCTGTAACCGTCAACGAGGCGATCAAGGCCAACAAGTTTAGTTCGTAAGGGTTCGGGGGCTCATCGGGCTTTGCCCGCAGGGTTCCGAAAATTTTGATTCAGAAAATTGAGAGGAGAAATCGGAGTCATGTCGAAAGTCGAAACGATACTGGAAGAAATCAAGGGCCTGACGCTTCTCGAAGCGTCCGACCTGGTGAAAAAGATGGAAGAAGCCTTCGGCGTCTCTGCTGCCGCGGCCACGGTTGTGGCGGCGGGCGGTGGTGCGGCGGCGGGCGGCGCAGCGGCAGCGGCGGAAGAGAAGACGGAATTCTCCGTCGTGCTCACCGACGTCGGCGGCAACAAGATTAACGTCATTAAGGCCGTGCGCGAAGTTACCAGCCTCGGCTTGAAGGAAGCCAAGGACCTCGTCGATGGCGCGCCAAAGACCGTGAAGGAAGGCGTGACCAAGGACGAGGCGGCGGCCATCAAGAAGAAGTTCGAGGAAGCGGGCGCCAAGGTCGAAGTCAAGTAGTGAAAAGCCGGCCGATCGCTGGCCGGCTGACCATGGTTCGAGCTTCGGTTTCGGCGCGGCGCTGACGGTGCGTTGCCGCGCCAGGGGAATTGGTACGCAAGCTACGGCCGGTATTGTCTACAACATCCCGGGTCCTCATCGGACCTTCACTTACCGTGTGCAGAGCGGCTTCGGGCAAGCTGTTCAGCACCACGGCTAAGTGTCTTTTCAGCGGTTTTCTGCACCCTGCCCGAAAGGGAACGAGGTAAATCAGGCATGTCCAACAGCAACCAGCACGTTCGGGAACGCCAGCGACTGGATTTCGCAAAAATCCAGGGATCCATCCAGATCCCCAACCTGATTGAGGTCCAGAAGAAGTCCTATCAGCGCTTTCTGCAGATGGATTTGCTGCCAAGCGAGCGCGATGATGGCGGCCTTCAATCGGTGTTTACGTCGGTGTTTCCGATCCGGGACTTCCGCGAAATGTCGCAACTCGAATTCGTGGATTACTCGATCGGAAACTGGGAGTGTAAGTGCGGCAACTTGAAGGGCCTGCACCATCTGCGCGCCACCTGCCGGAATTGCGGCGCTTCCGTCGTCACCAATCCGTACCAGACGGGCGACGTGGTCTGCCAGAAGTGCGGCACCTTCAACAAAAACACGCCGACCTTTTGCAACAAGTGCGGCGACCCGGTTGCCATGCAGTTGAAGTACGACGTGAACGAGTGCCAGGAGCGCGGCATGACGTATTCCGCCCCGCTCAAGGTCACCATTCGCCTCACCATTTACGATAAAGACCCCGACTCCGGCGCGAAAACCATTCGCGACATCAAGGAGCAGGAAGTTTTCTACGGCGACATCCCGCTGATGACCGATAACGGCACCTTCATCATCAACGGTACCGAGCGCGTCATCGTCAGCCAGTTGCACCGTTCGCCGGGCGTCTTTTTCGAGAGCGCCAACAACCGCAGCTACTTCCTCGGCAAGATTATTCCGTACCGCGGCTCGTGGGTGGAATTCGAGTACGACACCAAGAACATTCTCTACGTGCGCATCGACCGCAAGCGCAAGTTCCTTGGCTCCATCTTCCTGCGCGCGCTGGGCATGAAGTCCAACGAAGAAATCCTCCGCACCTTTTACCAGGTGGAGCGGATTTCCCTGCGGGATAAAGAGCTGCTCTGGAACGTTTCGCCGGGCATCGTGGAGCGCAAGCTGACCCACGAAATCCGCAATCCCAAGTCCGAAGAAGTGATCATCGGCGCGCACAAGCGCATCACCGAAACTCTTTTCAAGGAACTCATCAAAGCCAAGATCTCCCAGGTTCGCGCGGCACTTGCCGACCTCGAAGGCGCTTACAGCGTCGCCGACGTCGTCAACCGCCAGACCGGCGAAGTCTTGCTCGAGGCTAACAAGCCGCTCACGGCCGATCTCTGGCAGGCGTTTGCCGAGGGCGGCATCACCGAAGTCGACGTCTTCTTCCCGGAGCGCGACGACATCGGCCTGGTGCTCTCCCGCACGCTCGATAAGGATTCCATCCGCTCTTCGAAGGAAGCGCTGATCGAAATCTACCGCAAGCTGCGTCCCGGCGATCCTCCGACGCTCGAAACGGCCACCAATCTCTTCCGCGGCATGTTCTTCGATCCGCGCAAGTACGATTTCAGCCGCGTCGGCCGCTTGAAGTTCAACATCAAGATGGGGCTCGATACGCCGCTCGACAATCGCACCCTGGACACCACCGACTTCGTTTCGGCCATCAAGTATCTCTTCAAGCTGCGCAAGAACATCGGCGTGGTGGACGACATCGACCATCTCGGCAACCGCCGCGTCCGCGCGGTCGGTGAACTCCTCGAAAACCAGTTCCGCATCGGCCTGGTCCGCATGGAACGCGCCATCAAGGAAAAGATGAGTGTGTACCAGGAAATGTCCACGGCCATGCCGCACGACCTGGTCAACGCCAAGCCGGTCATGGCGGCCATCCGCGAATTCTTCGGAAGCTCGCAATTGAGCCAGTTCATGGACCAGACCAACCCGCTCAGCGAAATCACCCACAAGCGCCGCCTTTCGGCTCTTGGTCCCGGTGGTCTCTCGCGCGAGCGCGCGGGTTTCGAAGTGCGCGACGTTCACCCGACGCACTACGGCCGCATCTGCCCTATCGAAACGCCGGAAGGTCCGAACATCGGCTTGATCAGTTCGCTCAGCTGCTTCGCCCGCATCAACGATTACGGCTTCATCGAATCGCCCTACCGCCGCGTGAAGGGTGGACGCATCATCGACTACGTCCACATCGTCAACGCCGGCGACAGCGAATTCAAGGCCGGGGACATCGTCGAACGAGACCGCGTCGAAGAGCTCAACGATGAGCTCAAGCGCCGCAAGGTCGTCTATGAACCCTATTGCTTCTATCTCTCGGCATGGGAAGAGGACAAGTACGTCGTCGCCCAGGCCAACGTTTCTCTCGACGAACGCTTGAAGATCACCACGGAACTCGTCAACTGCCGCCAAGCCGGAAACTTCGTGCTGAAGCATCGCGATGAAGTCGACTACGTCGACGTCTCGCCGAAGCAGCTCGTTTCCGTCGCTGCCAGCTTGATTCCGTTCCTGGAAAACGACGACGCCAACCGCGCCTTGATGGGCTCCAACATGCAGCGCCAGGCCGTGCCTTTGATTCGCGGCGAAGCGCCGCTCGTCGGCACCGGCATGGAGCGCGTCACCGCTCGCGATTCCGGAGCGGTCGTGCTCTGCAAGCGCGACGGCATCGTGGACCAGGTCGACTCCGAGCGCATCATCGTGCGCGTCGAAAGCGACCACTCCGGCGTGCTCAGCCGCGAAGTTGGTGCGGACATTTACACGCTGACCAAGTTCAAGCGCTCCAACCAGAACACCTGCATCAACCAGAAGCCGCTCGCTCGCGTAGGCGACCGCGTGAAAAAGGCGCAAGTGCTCGCCGACGGTCCCTGCACGGACCGCGGTGAACTCGGCCTCGGACGCAACGTGCTGGTGGCCTTCTTGCCCTGGCGCGGGTACAACTTCGAAGACGCCATCCTCGTCAGCGAAAAGCTGGTGAAGGACGATTACTACACCTCCATCCACATCGAGGAGTACGAAATCGAAGCGCGCGACACGAAGCTCGGCCCCGAAGAAGTCACGCGCGACATCCCCAACATCAGCGAGTCGTTCCTTCGCAACCTCGACGAAAGCGGCGTCATCCGCATCGGCGCGGTCGTCAAGCCGGGCGACATCCTCGTCGGCAAGGTTACACCCAAGGGCGAAACCACCCTGACGCCGGAAGAGAAACTTCTCCGCGCCATCTTCGGCGAAAAAGCCGGCGACGTGCGCGACGCTTCTCTCTACTGCCCGCCGGGCATCGAAGGCACCATCGTGGACGTCAAGATCTTCACCCGCAAGGGCGGAGAAAAGGACGAGCGCCACAAGGCCATCGAAGCCGCGCAGGTCTTCAAGCTTGAACGGAACCTTGCGGACGAAATCCGCATCCTCACCGACGAGCGCCTGAAGCGCCTGGGCGATCTGTTGGGCGGCAAGATTCTCCAGGCCGACCTGCACGACGAAAAGACCAACAAGCGCCTCTTGACCAAGGGCGTCGAACTCACCCGCGACCTGATCGAAAAGATCTCCACGCGCAACCTGAAGCGCCTGAAGCTCAACGAGAAGGATCCTCTCCTGATCGAAAAGATCGAAGAGATCGAGGAGATGACCTCGCGCCAGATCGACGTGCTCCGCAAGATCACCGAAGAGCGCAAGGAAAAGCTCAAGAAGGGCGACGAACTGCCCCCGGGCGTCATCAAGCTGGTCAAGGTCTACATCGCCATGAAGCGCAAGCTCTCCATCGGCGACAAAATGGCCGGCCGCCACGGCAACAAAGGCGTCATCGCGCGCGTCGTTCCGGAAGAAGATATGCCTTCTCTCCCGGATGGCACCCCGGTGGAAATCGTTCTCAACCCGCTCGGCGTTCCTTCGCGTATGAACGTCGGACAGATTCTCGAAACGCACCTCGGCTGGGCCGGCAAGGAACTCGGCAACAGCTTGAAGCGCCTGCTGAGCAAGGAAGTGAAAGCCGAAGCGATTCGCCGCTGGTACCGCGAAGTCTTCACCGACACGGCAATTTGGAAGTCGCTCTCGAAGTTGAGTGACGACGAATTGCTGGAATATTCCGAAGGCTTCAAGGACGGCATTCCCTTCGCCACGCCGGTATTCGACGGCGCGCGCGAACCGGAAATCCGCCACCTGCTCGAAGTCGCGGGCCTGCCGCACGCCGGAAAGATCAACCTGTTCGACGGCATGACCGGCGAGCAGTTCGATCAACCCGTCACCGTCGGCTACATCTACATGCTCAAGCTGTCGCACTTGGTCGACGACAAGATCCACGCTCGCTCCATCGGGCCGTACTCGCTTATCACCCAGCAGCCGCTGGGCGGCAAGGCGCAGTTCGGCGGGCAGAGGTTCGGCGAAATGGAAGTCTGGGCGCTCGAAGCCTACGGCGCCGCGCACATTTTGCAGGAACTCCTGACCGCGAAGTCCGACGACGTCTATGGCCGCGCGAAGATCTACGAGGCCATCGTCAAGGGCGAACCGGGCATCGAGCCGGGCGTCCCCGAATCGTTCAACGTGCTCGTGCGCGAGTTGCAGTCGCTCTGCCTCGACGTCGAGTTGATGAAGCGCCAGAAGCCGGCAGCCGATAAGGCCGCCGACTAGTAGCACAGGCTTCAGCCTGTGTTCTTTCTGGCCGGGCAGTAAGCAGTTTTCAGCAGTTGGGTTCTCAGCCGTCCTGGCGGTCTTCCGAAAGGAAGTCCGCCGGAACGCGACCCCGGCGAAAGCTGGGGAGGAGGAAACGACCTTGTATCGCAGCAGCCCATATGATCGCGCCAGTTTGATTGCGGACTTCGATTCCATTCGCATCAGTTTGGCGAGTCCTGAAAAAATTCGTTCCTGGTCCCACGGCGAAGTCACCAAGCCGGAGACCATCAACTACCGTACCTTCAAGCCCGAACGCGACGGCCTGTTCTGCGCAAAAATTTTCGGTCCGGTCACGGACTGGGAATGCTTGTGCGGCAAGTACAAGCGCATGAAGCATCGCGGAGTCATCTGCGACAAGTGCGGCGTCGAAGTCACGCTGAGCAAAGTCCGCCGCGAGCGCCTCGGCCACATTGAGCTGGCTTCGCCCTGCTCTCACGTCTGGTTCTTCAAGGGCCTGCCCAGCCGCATCGGCTACCTGCTGGACATTTCCATGCGCGACCTCGAGCGTATTCTGTATTTCGAAGCCTTCGTCGTCGTCGACGTCGGCGAAGTCGCCATCCTGAAAGAGCGCCAGGTTCTTCAGGAAGAGGAATACCGGAAGCTTGCCACGGAATATCCGGGGCAGTTCGTCGCCAAGATGGGCGCCGAAGCCATCAAGGAACTGCTGCGCCGCGTCGAAGTCGAAAAGCTTGCCGACGAACTCCGCGAAAAAATGAAGGTGGACCCTTCGCTGCAGAAGCGCATCAAGTTCGCCAAGCGCCTGAAGGTTCTCGAAGCCTTCCGCAAGTCCGGCAACAAGCCCGAGTGGATGATTCTGGATGTCATCCCCGTGCTTCCGCCGGAGCTGCGCCCGCTTGTTCCTCTCGACGGCGGCCGCTTCGCCACTTCGGATCTCAACGACCTCTATCGCCGCGTCATCAACCGCAACAACCGGTTGAAGAAGCTGATGGAGCTTCGCGCGCCGGACGTCATCGTCCGCAACGAAAAGCGCATGCTCCAGGAAGCCGTCGACGCCCTGTTCGACAACGGCCGCCGCGGCCGCGTGCTGCGCGGCACCAACAACCGCCCGCTCAAGTCCCTCAGCGACACGCTCAAGGGCAAGCAGGGGCGCTTCCGCCAGAACCTTCTCGGCAAGCGCGTGGACTACTCCGGCCGCTCCGTGATCGTCGTGGGCCCGGAACTCAAGCTCCACCAGTGTGGTCTGCCCAAGAAAATGGCGCTTGAGCTCTTCAAGCCCTTCATCTATCACAAGCTGGAAGCCCAGGGGCACTGCACCACCATCAAGCAGGCCAAGGAAATGGTCGAACAGCAGGACCCCGTCGTGTGGGACATCCTTGAGGATGTCATCCGCGAGCATCCCGTGCTGCTCAACCGCGCTCCCACGTTGCACCGCCTCGGCATCCAGGCGTTTGAGCCGACCCTCGTGGAAGGCAAGGCCATCCGCATCCACCCCCTCGTCTGCACCGCGTTCAACGCGGACTTTGACGGCGACCAGATGGCCGTGCACATTCCGCTCTCGCCCGAATCCCAGGTCGAAGCGTCCGTGCTCATGCTCAGCTCGCGCAACATTCTTTCTCCCGCGCACGGTCTGCCTCTCGCCGTTCCGTCGCAGGACATGGTTCTCGGCATCTATTACCTGACCAAGAACAAGCCCGGCGCCAAGGGCGAAGGCCGCGTATTCGGCACCGCCGACGACGTTTCGCTCGCGCTCGAAGCCGGCGAAGTCGAACTCCTTACCCCGATCCGGCTCCGCTACACCGGCGAAGTCATTGACCTGACCACGGCGTTCGACAACCAGGATGTCACCCACACGGAACCCGTGAAGATGCAGCGGCAATTTATCCAGACCACCGTCGGCCGCGTGATCTTCAATTCGAACCTGCCGAAGCACATGCCGTACATCAACGGCTTGCTCAAGAAAAAGGGCGTGCAGCAGCTCGTCTATTACGCCTACTTGCGCTTCGGCCTGGAGTCGACCGTCGAATTGCTCGACCACCTGAAGGCGCTCGGCTTCACTTACGCGACGAAGTCCGGCATCTCCATCGGCATCGACGACATGCTCATCCCCAGCGACAAATACAAGCTGGTGGAAAACGCCGAAAAGGAAGTCGTCAAGGTCCAGCAGCAATACCTCGACGGTGCCATCACCAACGGCGAGCGCTACAACAAGGTCATCGCCATCTGGGGCGACGTCACCGAAAAAGTTGCCGACGAAATGTTCAAGGCCCTGGAAACCCAGGACCGCGACGGCAACATCAACCCCGTTTACATCATGGCGGACTCCGGCGCCCGCGGTTCCAAACAGCAGATTCGCCAGCTTTCGGGCATGCGCGGTTTGATGGCAAAGCCTTCTGGCGAAGTCATCGAAACGCCCATCACCTCGAACTTCCGCGAAGGTTTGACCGTGCTGCAATACTTCATCTCCACGCACGGCGCGCGCAAGGGCTTGGCTGATACCGCTTTGAAGACCGCCGACTCCGGCTACCTCACGCGGCGTCTCGTGGACGTGGCGCAGGACGTCATCATCAACGAGTACGACTGCGGCACCTCCGACGGCATCTACGTCGAACCCATCATCGAAGCCGGCGTCGAAGTCGAGCCGTTGCGCGACCGCGTTGTCGGCCGCGTTTCGCTCGAGCGCATCAAGGACTTCGAAAGCGGCGTGATCGTCGACGTCAACCAGGAAATCACCGAGGAACTCGCCAACCAGATTCAGGCGGCGGGCATCGAGCGCGTCCGCATCCGCTCCGTGCTCACCTGCGAATCGCGTCGCGGTGTTTGCGCGCTGTGCTACGGTCGCAACCTCGCTTCCGGCCGCATGGTCGAACTCGGCGAAGCCGTCGGCGTCATCGCCGCGCAGTCCATCGGCGAACCCGGCACGCAGCTCACCATGCGCACGTTCCACATCGGCGGTGCGGCGACCCGCGTCAGCGAGCGCTCCACTCTCGAAGCCAAGAACAACGGTGTCGTCAAATTCGTCGAACTTCGTCATGTCGAAGGCCGCGGCGGCACTGCCATCGCCATGAACCGTTCCGGCCTCGTCGTCATTCTCGACGAGAAGGGCCGTGAGAAGGAACGCTACCACGTCGTTTACGGCGCACGTCTCCGCGTCAAGGACGGCGACACCGTCAACCAGGGCCAGATCCTCGCCGAATGGGATCCGTTCACCTTCTCGATCCTGACCGAAACGGCGGGCTCCGTGAAGTTCGACGATCTCCGTCCGGGTCTCACGATCGAAGAGCAGGTGGACGAAGTCACCGGCCTCTCGCAGCTTGTTGTCACGCTGCCGCCGGGCGATGAAAAGCATCAGCCTGCTATTCTTATCCGCGATTCTTCCGGCAAGGTCCGCAAGAAGTACCTCATGCCCTCCCGTGCCCACTTGATGGTGCAGGATGGCGACGAGGTCTATGCCGGCGACGTGCTCGCGAAGATCCCGCGCGAAACCACCAAGACCAAGGACATCACGGGCGGTCTCCCGCGCGTGGTTGAACTCTTCGAAACCCGCAAGCCCAAGGATCCTGCCGTCATCAGCGAAATCGACGGCACCGTCCGCTACGGCGAAATCGCCAAGGGCATGCGCAAAATCTACGTCGAAAGCGAAGATGGCAAGACCTCCAAGGAATATGCCATCCCGCGCGGCGTGCACATCAACGTTCAGGAAGGCGAGCACGTCCGCGCTGGTGAAGCCCTCATCGACGGCCCGCTCAACCTTCACGACCTGCTTGCGGTTCTGGGCGAGAAGTATACCCAGGCCTACCTCGTCAACGCGATTCAAGAGGTCTACCGCCTGCAGGGCGTCAACATCAACGACAAGCACATTGAGACCATCTCGCGCCAGATGATGCGCTGGGTCAAGGTCGAAGACGTCGGCGACACCACGTTCCTTCTCGAGGAGCAGATCGACAAGTTCCGCTTCCGCGAGGAAAACGATCGGATCATCGCCGAAGGGGGGCGTCCCGCAACCGGCCGTCCGCTGCTCCTTGGCATCACCAAGGCGTCGCTCTCGACCGACTCGTTCATCTCCGCGGCGAGCTTCCAGGAGACCACCCGCGTCCTCACCGAGGCGGCGGTCGCCGGCAAGGTCGATTACCTGCGCGGCCTGAAGGAAAACGTGATCATGGGCCGGCTCATTCCCGCCGGCACGGGTCTCGAACACTACCGCAGTCTCCAGTTGCTGACCGAAGTTCCGGTCCAGCAGCCCGTGGAAGAACTCCCCGAAGCTGCCGACTTTGCCGGTGGCGAGGATGCAGCCAGCCTCGACTTCCTCAGCGGCAAGGACGACGACGCTGACGCAGCCGCCGCCACCGAAGGCCAGGACTAACCACCTGCCTTGTGTAGGTGCCGGGCTTCAGCCCGGCCCGTCTTCTTCCAGCGTCCCGGTGCAAACCGGGACGCTTTTTTATGTCCCCGTTTCTGTAAGTTGTCTCCCGCCTCCTTCAAGATCATTGCGGGTCGGTACCCGTCCCTGAATGACATATACAATGCGCCACTCACCGGTGTAGCATCCTGCTAGTTGAGGGACTTTATGAAGCACCGCGCTTTGGTCCCATCGTTGCTCTTCGTTCTATTCGTTGCTTCCTTTTTGCCTGCGCAGACCGCGCCTCTTTCCTCGAATACTCGTCTGGCGGAGATCCTGCGCCTGCCTTCGTTGCAGCCGGACGATTGGCAGGCGCTTTTCTCCATCGCCCAATCAGGCGACCCTGAAGCGCAATATTGGCTCGGCAGGATTTACGAGGCGGGCAGACTTCTTCCTCTCGATAAAGAGAAATCTGCATACTGGTACCAGAAATCGGCTGAACAGGGTTACGCTCCCGCTGAGTATTGGGTCTGCGGGAAACGCGCAAATCAGGATGCCATAGAATTCGAGCGATGCATGTGGCGCGCGGCGGAGAATGGTGTGGCCGATGCGCAACTTTGGCTCGGTGTGGCTTTTGATCAGCACCTCTGGTTTGGAGTAACGGACGAGCAGGAATCGCTCAAGTGGTTTCGCAAAGCGGCAGAACAGGGCAATCCGGACGCCGAGGCCACTTTGGGGATGTACTACGAGTATGGCGAGGGTGTGGAGCAAGACTATGCAAAGGCTGCGTACTGGTCTCGCCGAGCGGCCGAACATGTGCCCAATCTCGGTGGTGCCGGGCAGGGAAGAAACAATTTGGGGAATCTTTATGAAGAGGGTGACGGAGTTACGAAGGATTACGTCCAGGCCTTCATGTGGTTTTCCCTCGCCGGCAACGACAGAAGCATCGCCTACGTTCAGCAAGCGATGACCCCTGAACAGATTTCCCGTGCGCGGCAGTTGGCTGCCAACTGGAAACTCCAGCACCCGGATCCAGCCATTTTCTGAGCGATACGAGGCAACTCCTGAGGCGCTTCCTCGGATCGCGCGAGTAGCCAGCCGTGGCGGAGTGCACCGTGGGCGTAGCCCGCAATTCTTCCGACGATCCTTGCTCGACTGCGCAAACCCAAAAATAACTTGTCATCCTGAGGTGCGGGCCGTTTGCGCACCGAGGGACCTCAACTTATACACCCAGCAAGAATGTAAAGCCGGAACTCTCTGATCGGTGAGAACTGCAACTTAGCGTTTTGGATTGGGCTCGAACTGGTAACCGACGCCGCGAATCGTCAGCAAGTGGACTGGCTTGGCTGGCTCCCGCTCGATGTATCGCCGCAAGCGCACGATGAAATTGTCGATCGCGCGCGTGTCCGTGTCCTCGTGTAAATTCCAGACGTCTTCCAGAATTGCCTTCCGAGATACCGGACGCCCGGCGTTCCGGATCAGGTAGCGGAAAAGTTCCATTTCCATCAGCGTCAGCTGCACGATTTTGTCGCCCGTGTGCAGCCGCAGATTCTGAAAATCAACCACCTGGTCTTCAAAGCTGTAGCTTTTCTCCGAAGTGGCTTCCGGTGCCGCAGAATTGCCAACAGGAGCTGCGGAGTTCTGCGACCACTCCTTGCGGCGGAGCAAACTTTCAATCCGCGCCAGCAGAATGGCCAGATTGAACGGCTTCGGCAGGTAATCGTCGGCGCCCGATTCGAATCCCTTCAGCACGTCTTCCGCGCGGCCCCTCGCCGTCAACATCAGCAGCGGAATATAATTCTTCGCTTCGCGCAACTCGCGCGCAACCGAAAATCCGTCTTTCCCCGGCAGCATCACGTCGAGCACCAGCGCATCGTATTTTTCCTGATCTTTCAACAGCCGGGCCAGCGCTTCTTCGCCCCGTTCCGATATCTGCACGGAGTGGCCCTCCGCTTCCAGGTTAAAGCGAAGCCCCTGCGCGAGGTGCGCTTCGTCTTCTACGATCAGTATCCGGCTCATACCCGGTAAATTCTCGGCAGGCGGACAGTAAACGTGCTGCCCCGGCCCTCGCCTTCGCTTTCCGCGTAAACGTCGCCGCCATGTCGGCGCGCGATCGAACGCACAATGAACAAGCCCAAGCCGGTTCCTTTCACCTGTCCCGCCAACGGGTTCGCCGCCCGATAAAACCGGTTGAAAATGCGCTTCAGTTCGCCGCGGGGAATGCCGATCCCCAGGTCGTGCACCGACAATAAAACCGTGTCCATGTCGGGTGTGCGCACGTCCACCAGGATTTCCCGGCTGTCCCCGGAGTACTTCACCGCATTGTCGAACAGATTGAACACCACCGTGCGCAACTCTTCGGGATTTCCAAGGACAAGCAGCCCCTCTAGCGGCGCAACGCCGAAGCCCAACTCCTCCGGCCTCAGATGGTGACGTAATCGCGTCAGCTCCAGCGCGCTCTGAACCAGCGAGGAAAAGTCCAACTCTTGCCAGTTCTTCCGGTCGCTCCGTTGCCTCGCCTCGCCGGCTTTCAGCACTTGCTCCACTGTACCGAGCAGCCGGTCCGTGTCCTCCAGCATGATGCGATAAAATTCGCGCCGCTTCGGCTCGTCAAGCTGCCGGCTTTCCAGCGTTTCCAGATACATGCGAATGGAAGCGATCGGCGTCTTCAGCTCGTGCGTAACGGCGTTCAGGAAGCTGTCCTGCTGTTCATTTCGGCGGATTTCGCGCACCAGAAAAACCGTATTCACGGACAGGCCGCCAATGATCAGCCCGAAGAAAATGATGCCGAGGACCAGCGGCACCACCCGCCGCCAGTTGAGCACGATCCAACTCACATTGACCACCACCGTCAACGCCACCAGGCAAACGCCCAGCGTGATGAAGAACGCCATCGATTTTGTACGGCTGGAGATGCGCATAGGGCCTTCCGCTCAAATCATAGTAGCGAAACGCCTGGGACACCACATTTTGCGGAAAGTTTAGTTTGCGCCGACCATCTGTCTGATGGACCGCTGCTCCGGGCAGGCTCAGTCGCCGTAAGTCGGCGACACGGGTACGCTCGATTTGTCCACATCGGGCGGCATAACTGGAATAACCGGAGCAACTGGCTGCGCTCTCCGGGGTTCTTTGTACTGGGGAAGTTTGATGTCCCAAGCCAGTCCAAGTGTCCTCAATGCCGCAATTCCGTACCAGTTCAAGTCAATCTCATACCAGGCCAGGCCGTGGCGCGCAGACTGCGGCGCCGCGTGATGATTGTTGTGCCATCCTTCCCCGAACGTAAGCATCGCCACCCAGAAACTGTTGGTCGACGTGTCATCCGTGTGAAAGCGCTGCGATCCCCACATGTGCGTCGCGGAGTTCACCAACCACGTGGAATGAAGCCCAAAAACCGTCCGAAAGAAAAATCCCCACAGCAGGCACGACCATCCGCCGAACACCAAAAGCCCCAGCGCCAGGAATCCCATCGGAACATAGTGCCACTCGCTGATCCACACATGGAATTTGTCTTTGCGTAGGTCCGGAACGTAAGGCAGCAGTTCGTCCGCCTTGTTGTGCATCGCCTTGCCCGTCATGATCCAGCCCATATGCGCCCAAAGCCCGCCGTCCTGCGGTGAATGAGGATCGCCTTCCTTGTCCGTATTCTGATGGTGAACACGATGTGTTGCCACCCATGCGATTGGGCCGCCTTCCAGCGCCAGCGTACCGCAAACAGTCAGAAAGTATTCCACCCATTTCGGAGTCTTATATCCGCGATGCGTCAGCAACCGGTGATAGCCCATTCCGATGCCCAGGCTTCCTGCCACCCACCACAGCGCAACTGCCAGCGCCAGCCCCTTCCACGTAAAGAAAAATAGCGCCGCAATGGCGCCAACATGAAATGCAATCATAAAAAGTGAAGTAACCCAGATGATCGGTTGGGTGAATGTTTTGTCGCGCTTGAAGATGCTCATAACTCTCGGTGTCCCTCGTTCCGGTTTTCTTGACTCCGACTTCCACCGTAGCATGCGTGCCAAGCGGCCTCTGTAATACTTGTGTAATCCTCTCCGCCGGTTTTCAGAAGTGAAACAGGCTTGCGTGCGGCGACCGGATACCCCGCGCCAATTTACTCTGACAACAGGTTCTATACGCTTGAGTCACTGGCAGTTACGCTGCACCCCTGTCCGTTCTCCCACCAAACATTGCAAATCTGGCCCTTCGTACAGGTATGGCACAGGAACGCTTAGTTCCCAACTCACTTGCTGAGTTTCCAGTATCTTCCCTATCATTGGAAATCGCTGTCTGCGGGCGATTGCAGCTATTCTCGGCTGACTGGAAGCTATGCAGCCTGATTTGCACACCGACGGGCCACAATCACTCTCCCCCTCGCGAGAGTCGCGCCCCCCTGCCGTCGAGCGCCTGGAACTCTTCGAAAAACGCCAGCAGGAACTTTGGCGCCTCACCTTCTTTGTTCTGTTCTTGGTCAGCGTGGCTTTCGCCTGGATGTCCTGGGACTGGATCAAGTCGTCAAAACTTTATCTTGAGGTACTTCCATTTGGCCTGGTTGCCCTCGTCACCCTTCTCGGCTGGTACGTCTGGGACAAGACCAAGGAGATCGCCGAGCTGAAAGGCCTGGTCCGCGGCCTGGATAAAAAAGACGCCGTTCTCCCCAGCGACACCCAGCTCCAGCACCTCTTCTCCATGATTTCCAAGTCGCAGCAGGGCTTCCGCGACCTGATCGATTCTTTCGACGACATCCTCCTGGCCATGGATCTCGAAGGCGAAATTCGCGCCGTCAATCGCAGCTTTGCTGATCTCGTCGGCAAGCCTTTCCAGGAAATTATCGGCTGCCGCCTTGGCGAATTTTTCGAGGATGTGGACGGAAATCCGGTCGGGGTCCTCGAAACCGGAAAAACCAGATTCCTCGAACGCCGCATCTGGTCCGGCGTCGTTCAGGTCCGCCTCAAAAAGCGCAACGCTGTCTACTTTTTCGACTGCGTCGCCCACGCCATGCTTCGCGACGGTGAGGTGCACGGCGTCACTGTTCTCGCCCGCGACATCACCGCTATCAAGCGCAGCGAAGCTCGCTTCACCGAACTCTTCGAAACCCTTCAGGAAGGCATCTACATCGTCAGTCCCGAGGACAAGATCCTCGAGGTCAATCCCGCACTCGTTAAAATGCTGGGCTACTCCTCCAAGGAAGACTTGATGTCCAAGCGGGTCTCCGAAGTTTTCGTGGACGAATCACAACGCGCCTCGATCGTGCGCGAAGTCAGCCGCGAAGCCAGTCCCCGTGGTCATGAACTCACCCTGCGCCGCAAAGATGGCGAGCCCGTCTACTGCCTGAACACTGCCTCCGCTGTTCGCGACACCGCCGGCCACGTCATCCGTTTCCAGGGAGCCCTCGTTGACATCACGGAGCGCCGCGCCATCGAGAAGCAGCTTCACCAGCAACAGGAATTTGCCCGCCGCCTGGTGGACAGTTTCCCCGACCTCATTTTTGTCGTGGATGTCGAGCGCCGTTACAATTTCGTCAGCCCCAAGTTCAAGGAAGTCCTCGGCTACGAGCCCGCCGAAGTCATTGGCCTCACCTTCGGCGAACGCACCCACGTGGACGATCGCCCCGCGATGATGGCCCTCTTCGACGATTTGGTCGCTGGAAGGCAAAACTTCGCCTCCATCGAGGTTCGCGTCCGCCACAAACAAGGCGAATGGCGCAGCTTGAAGTGCAATTTCAGTCCGCTGTTCGACGAACAGGGAAAAATTGAAGGCGCCGTGGTTTCCGGCCGCGACGTCACCGAGGTGAAGCGCCTCGAAACCCAGCTCATCCAGGCCGAAAAACTCGCTGCCATGGGCCAGATGCTCGCGGGTGTAGCTCACGAATTGAACAATCCTCTCACCGCCATCCTTGGCGCCAGCGAACTTCTCCGCGAACGCCAGGGCGTGGACGATAACACCAAGCGCCAGCTCGAAATGACGCACCGTCAGGCTCGCCGCGCCGCGCGCATCGTCCAGAACCTTCTCGAATTCTCGCGTCCTGCTTCGGCGCAGAAAAAGACGCTGGACCTCAACGTGGTCATTGACCGCACCTTGCAGCTCCAGGATCATTCCCTCCGCCGCAATAACGTCGAAGTCGAGTTCCAGTCCGTGCCGGGATTTCCCCTTATCGTCGGTGACGCCAACCAGTTGATTCAGATCTTCCTGAATCTCATCAGCAACGCCGAGCAGGCCATCCGTGAAGCACGCCCCTCAGGCCGCATTCAAATTCGCCTCGGGCGCTCGGGTAATCGCGTCTCCGCCACCGTGCAGGATGATGGCATCGGGATTCCTGCCGAAGTCCTGCCGAAACTCTTTGATCCCTTCTTCACTACCAAGCGGCCCGGCGGCGGCACCGGCCTCGGCCTCAGCATTTGCATGTCCATCGTGCGCGAGCACGGCGGTAACATCGAAGCTTCCTCACTTCCCGCCGGCGGCGCCGCGTTCACCGTCACCCTGCCGGTTGCGGAGCCGGAGGCTGGCCGGCGCGCCGCCAGCAAGATCGATTCGGGCTCCGGCGAACGCGCCATGCCCACGCTCGACGCCTTCTCGAAACACTCCGTCCTGGTTGTTGACGACGAAGAGAGCATCCGCATGCTCCTCACCGAGGGCCTTGCTGCGTATGGATTGAAGGTGGATTGCGCCGCCACTGCGGAACAGGCCATGAGCCTGGTTCTCAACACCAAGTACGACGTGATTCTCTGCGACTTGAAACTCTCCGGTTCCGGCCCCAACGCCGACGGCTATGGTGTCGCCCAACGCCTGAAAATCGCGTCGGCTGCCAACCAGCCCGAGATCATCTTCATGTCCGGCGATTTGATGTCCGAAGACAACAGCAATATTCCCCCGGCGGCCCGCCGCCTGCAGAAGCCGTTCCGCGTTTCAGACGTTCTGCACGCCCTGACCGAAATATTCAGCCCCTCACCGGTCCAATCCATCAAGGAATAGAAATCTCGCAGAGACACAATCCGCATAGCGGCCACTTTTAAGTGGCCCAGTCTATTTGCTGACCTTCCCAGCCGCCGCGTCCAAGCCAAAATCCCACACATACAGATTCAGCCCCTCTTCCAGCACTTCCGCCAGCACATACTCTCCCGGCGGCAGAGGCTGGCTCAATGTGAAGCGGTAAACATTCGGAGCAACTTCCCATCTCTGCGTCGAGATTACATTCATGTTTTCGCTGACCGCCTGGCCAAAAAGCGTGTTGATGGACTCGAGTACGCGGCTATTCCGCCCAACCTTGGTTCTCACCAGTTCCACGTCCGGCCCAGACTCACCCGCCCGCCGGCTTCTCTGGATCGAACTCGTCGAATTCGGGTCCGGTGGCGCTTCCCGCAGGTAGAATTCTGGATTGTTGGTCTTCAGCCGCACCACGGCGCGCGTTCCCTGCATCACCACAGTCTGCTTTCCCGGCACAACCTTTACAGGTGACAATATTTCCGCAATCACCCGCTTTTTATCCATTTTCAATTCCGAACTCGCATGGTCCAGTATCCGGATCGTTTTTCCTTCCACTACGAACATTCCCTCGCCTGACGGCAGAAACGCCCCGTCCCCAACCCGCAAGCTAGCGTCGATGTCCGCGACGTTGTCCAGCCGCCGCGCCTCTTCCTGTTTATGGACTTTTTCTACCAGCTCCGTGGACTGTTTTTCCGCCTCCGCTTCCGCCTTGGCCGTGGCGTTCCAGTCCACCATGGCTGCGGGCAGCTCTTCCCAAGTGCCCCGCTCCAGGCTGTAATACCTCACGTGTTCCCCGTTTCGCTGGTATTCCCGCACCAGTTGGTAGGTCCCGTCGGTCAGCATCAGCTTCAATCCGCGAGGGTAGACTTCGCTCTTTTTTTCCGTGGCGGTGGTCTTCGGTTGCTGAGCGCGGCAGGAACCACCTAAGCCGGAGAAGACGAGAAGCAACAGACACAGACCAACGATGGAACGGGAAGAGAGAAAGCTGCTGGTGGGTCGACGAGCCATGAAGACTCCAGATACCGCGCCCGCAACACGTCGAACGCTTTATCTGCAAGCAGGATAGCTCGGGCTTGCCGTGAACCGCAAGGCAGTTTGGTGGGAAGGGAACTTCAACGCAGGTCCGGCAGGGGAATTGGGCGGAGATCCCCCCTAAGGCAGGTACGGCGCTGCTAGTGGGAGCAGCGCGGGAACAGAGTAACCAGAACCATTAGGTCCGACAGGGTAAACAGCCACTGGTCGGCTTGTGCGCCAGCCGCCTCGGCTGCGCGTGCGATCATCCCAAGATGCCGGCTTTTCGCGAAATTGTGCACATGCTCCACGCAGATGCCACTCAGGCTGGCGACTTCTGCGTCGGTGAATATCTTCTGACTCGATTTGACGGTAACCACGGGTTGCCTCACGTTATCTCCATCCTTCGCCGTCGCCTTATTGTGATGCTAGACGCAGGTTAGAAGATGCAAATCACTAGAGCAATAGTCGTTCCGTTTCATCCACGTAAAACTTCTTCACTAGTACTTTTCCATTTGCCTGTGGAAATGCGCCTTTTGCCGCCTTTTCAGCACTTTTGGGGTACGGGTACCTGTAAATTTTGACAGGTGGGAATATGCAAAAACATATCTAAGTGGAGAATTTCCTACAGCTTTCGGGAAAGTTTCGTTCCAATTTCCCTGACCTGTTTGGTGTGCCGAAGTTGATGCGCTGCAATCATTTCCATCCATTCATAGGCGTTTAACATTCCTAGAAATGGGTGCCGCCAGCAATAAGCGCTTAAATCCCTACGTTCCGTCTCCGCAATAAACGCCAGCGTGCGTTCGCGCACGCGTCGCAGTCCCGCCAACATCTCCTCTTTTTCCGCCATCAGGCTGGGGTCCTGGGGCACCGGCGATTTTCGGCGGATTACCCGCGCCTCCACCAGCCACATCGGCAAGTGCATGCGCTTCGGGAAATGAACTGGAATTGGGATTTTTTGTGTCAACCGGTCGACATTGGTGACGACGCCACGCTCCACCACCATAAGGTGTCCGACAAGCTCTGCCGCCGACCATTCACCCAATCCTGGGCAGTTGCCCCACCGGCCTGCGGGGATTGCGTCCGCTGCTCGAAAAAAGGCGCTTTGCGCACGCCCAAGTTTTTCGCGAATCGGCTCGAGAGCACGCACGCCCATACTCAATCCCAGCTCCGCTCTTTATCTCTTAATTCTTAAATGTAGCGCTAGCTTTTAAGCCAGCTCTTGGGTTTTTCCCCATGAAGCCTGCGCTTTAGAGAGCCGCGCCGCCCGCCTCTTCAAACGCATGTGCCAACTGCAACACCTGGGCCTCCCCAAACGCCGGCCCGAAAATCTGCAGCCCCACCGGCAGCTTTCCGCAAATCTTCCCGCAAGGCACCGAAATCCCCGGCAGGTCCGCCAGCGATCCCGTAACCGTATAAATATCAGCAAGATACATCTGCAGTGGATCGTTGGTACGCTCCCCCAGGTTGAATGGCGGCACCGGAGAAGTCGGCGTCACAATCGCGTCCACCTTCTGAAACGCGTTTCGGAAATCCTGCGCGATCAGCGTCCGCACTTTCTGCCCCTTCAGGTAATAGGCGTCGTAGTAGCCCGCTGAAAGCACGTACGTTCCCAGCACAATGCGCCGCTTTACTTCCGGCCCGAATCCCGCCCCGCGCGTTTTCCGGTACGTCGCCACCAACGTGTCGGCTTCTTCCCGCAGGCCGTAACGCACCCCGTCATACCGCGCCAGATTGGAACTCGCCTCTGCCGTTGCAATAATGTAGTACGTAGCGATGGCGTAGTCCGTGTGCGGCATCTGGATATCCATCACCTGGCAGCCCAGCTTGCGCAGCAGTTCGATTCCCGCCGTGATTTTTCCGCGGACGCCCGAGTCCATCCCCTCGCCGAAATATTCCTTCGGGATGCCGATCTTCATCCCTTTCACCGGCTTCTTCAATTCCGCGGAGTAGTCCTCCACCGGCGCCGTCGTGGACGTTGAATCGTTCGGATCCCGCCCGGCCATTACCTTCAATACCGCCGCAACATCCGCCACGTTCCGCGCAAACGGTCCGATGCGGTCAAGCGACGATGCAAACGCGATCAGTCCATATCTCGAAACTCGCCCGTAGCTTCCCATCATCGCCGGGATCCCGCAAAACGCCCCCGGCTGCCGGATCGAACCGCCGGTATCCGTTCCCAGCGAAGCCACCGCCAGGTCCGCCGCCACGGCCGCCGCCGATCCGCCGCTCGATCCGCCCGGCACGGTGCCCGGCGCCGCCGGATTCTGCACCGGCCCGTACGCCGAATTTTCGTTGGAGCTGCCCATCGCGAACTCGTCGCAATTCGTCTTGCCCAGAATCACCGCGCCCGCCGCTTCCAGCCGACTCACTGCCGTCGCGTCATAAGGTGGAATGTAGTTGTTCAGAATCTTCGAGCCGCACGTAGTCCGCACCCCGCGCGTGCTGATCACATCCTTCACCGCAATCGGCACACCAGCCAACGCCGGCAGCGGCTTGCCCGCGGCCACCGCGGCATCGATTTTGTCCGCCTGCGCGTAAGCCCGCTCTTCACTCAGCGTCAGGTACGCATTCAACTCCTCATTGCGCGCTGCAATCTTCTGAAAATGCTCCGCCGCCAATTCCCGCGCGGACACCTTCTTCCCCGCAATCGCCGCCTTCACACTCTCTATCGTCCAGCTGGTTCCCATCCAATCCTCGATGTCTCCGTGACCTCTGCGTTCCGACCTCTGTGGCCTCTGTGTTAAAAAAGCATCCAGCCAATCGCAAATCTACCCGCGAAGCCCTTCCGTTCCTTTACTTCCTTAACCTCCTTTACCTCTCAATGACCTTAGGAACCCTAAAATACGGCGCCTCCGGATCCGGCGCCTGCTTCAAAATATCTCCCGCCACAGCGCACGGCACCACGATGTCTTCCCGCAGAGTCGCATCCGCTGTTTGGTCGTCCGCCAGCACCTGCGCCATCGGCTCCACGTTCGCCGTGTCCAGCTCATTCAGCTTTCCGATGTATTCCAGAATGTCGTCAATCTGCGCGCGGTACATCTCCAGCTCAGCCTCTGTCAAATCCAGGTAAGCCAGCTCCGCCACCCGCAACACATCTTCTCTTGAGATCTTCACTTGGAATTCCTCTTGCTACTTTCAAGGACGAATTGCGAATTCTAGCATTTTCTTTTGGGGGTCGGAGCTTTAGCTCCGATATAAGTGGAGCCAATGGATGGGCTTTAGCCCCAGAGGAAACTCTTTGATTTATCGGCTTAGTCGCGAACCGCGGGAATTCACCGGCTGACTGCTTCCGCGGTCTTACGTGGATACTTGGTGCTTACGTAATCGTCGAGGAGCTTTTTGAACGCGACGGCAAGCTCGTCGTAGTTGCCTTCAAGCGTCAACGCCTTCTGCCCGTCAATGTACACCGGGCAGCGCGGTGCTTCGCCCGTGCCCGGCAGGCTGATGCCGATGTTTGCGGCTTTCGATTCGCCAGGCCCATTCACGATGCAGCCCATCACCGCCAGCGTCATCGTCTCCACGCCGTCAAACTGCGTCTTCCACGTGGGCATCATCTCGCGAATATAATCCTGTGTACGCTCCGCCAATTCCTGAAACGTCGTGCTCGTCGTCCGCCCGCAGCCTGGGCATGCCGTCACGCTCGGCGAAAAAGACCGCAGCCCCAGCGCCTGCAGCAATTCGCAGCACGCATACACTTCCTCGCGCCGGTCGCCGCCCGGCTTCGGCGTCAGCGAAATGCGGATCGTATCGCCAATCCCATCCGCCAGCAGCACGCCCAGCGAAGCCGACGACCACACCAGCCCCTTCATCCCCATCCCCGCTTCGGTCAATCCCAGGTGCAAAGGCTGTTCCGTCTTCCCCGACAAGTCGCGATACACGGTAATCAAATCGCGAGGCCGCGAAGTCTTGCATGAAATAATAATCTGGTCGTTGCGCAAACCGCTCTCCAGCGCCAGCTCCGTCGATTGCAGCGCCGAAAGCACCATGCAATCGTTAATAATCTCTTCGCTTTCTTTCCCCAGGTTCTGGTCGGTGTTTTCCTGCATCTTGCGCATCACCAGCTCTTGATTCAGCGAGCCGCCATTCACGCCGATGCGCACCGGCTTGCCATTGTCCACCGCCACTTTGCAAATTGTCGAAAACTGTTCGTCGCGCCGCTGTCCTGCGCCCACGTTGCCCGGATTGATGCGGTACTTGTCCAGCGCCGCCGCGCATTCCGGATACTTCGTCAGCAGCACGTGCCCGTTGTAGTGAAAATCGCCGATGATCGGCACGTTGCAGCCCGCGTCCAGCAGCCGCTTCTTGATCACTGGCACGGCCGCCGCCGCTTCCGGCACGTTCACCGTCCAGCGTACAATTTCGCTGCCCGCTTCGGCCAGCTCCAGCGTCTGCTGCAGCGTCCTCTCCACGTCCGCCGTGTCCGTGTTGGTCATGGACTGCACCACAATGGGCGCGCTTCCGCCCACCGTGATGTTCCCCACCTTCACGCCGTATGTTTTCTTCCGCGGATGCCGCAGCGCGGTGGCATCAAATCCCGCAATCTGGTTCAACATATCCATCCATTTTACCAGTCTCAGGGCATTTCTGCCGCATGTAGGCGCGGGGTTTTAACCCCGCCCGGGTGGGGTTGCCGGGTTAGAACGCGCCCCTATTGAAATAACCTGCGGACTCCAGGCTGAAAAATACCCCTTGACATATTCCCGTATAGGAATATAATCCTCTCATGCCTCGCGCTTCTACCACCTCCGACGCCTTCAACGCTGTGGCCGAACCCCGCCGCCGCGACATTCTCAGCTTCCTCGTCTCCGGGGAGCGCGCCGTAAACGACATCGTCGCCACCCTCAATCTGCCACAGCCATCCGTCTCCAAGCACCTCCGCGTCCTGCTCGAAGTCGGCCTCGTCGACGTCCGCCGCGACGGCCGCCAGATGTTCTATCGCACCAATGCAGAAGCCATCAAGCCGCTCCACGAATGGACCGGAACATTTGAGCGATACTGGCGGCACCAACTTGCCCGCGTAAAGGAACGCGCGGAGTCCAGCAGCAATCCCAAATAGGCCCAAATAGGATTTCCAATTCATCGCAATCACAGGAGAAAAACATGAGCTCACCCGCACCAAGCATGATGGATAGTTTGACGCTGAACATCACGCAGGAAATTCACGTCCGCGCATCGCTCGACACCACCTTCGCCGCGCTACTCGAGCAGCTCGGCCCCTACAACGAAGTGGGCGAAGGCAAAGCCATGCCGATGAACATCGAGCCGTGGCCCGGCGGCCGCTGGTACCGCGATCTCGGCGACGGCAACGGCCATTACTGGGGCACGGTGCAGGCCATCAAGCGGCCCACTCTGCTCGAAATCTGCGGGCCGCTCTTCATGTCGCATCCCGTCGTGTCTAACTTGCAGTACCGCCTGAGCGAGGTGTCCGGCGGCACGCTGATCAAGTTTCATCACTCGGCGTTTGGCCTGCTCGTCGAAGCCGACCGCAATGTCAAGGACGGCTGGAAATATATCCACGAGCGCGTAGTGACGCGAGCAGAAGCGGGCCGCAAGCATTAATTCGCGCCGCGAAGGAGAAACAAACCATGTGCCCAATTTGCATCGCCAGCGCCGCAGCGCTTGCCGTCAGCGTCACTTCCAGCGGCGGAGTTGTCGCGCTGACGCTCACCAAAGTTCGCCGCATCAAAGGTTTGCGTAAGCTCAGTCCCGATTCAAAAACACCCGTTTCAAAAACACCTGAAACAAAAACAAAGGAGAAGCAATCATGACCACTACCACGCTGGAACGTCCACGCATCGCAACGCCCGCCGAGTGGCTCGCGGCGCGGAAGTCGCTGCTCAAGAAAGAGAAGGAGCTCACGCGCCAGAAAGATGCGCTGAGCGCCGAGCGGCGCACGCTGCCCTGGGTTCGCGTCGAAAGGAATTACATCTTCGACGTGCCCGGCGGGAAAAAATCGCTCGCCGACCTTTTCGACGGCCGCGGCCAGTTGGCCGTCTACCACTTCATGTTTGGCCCCGACTGGGCCGAGGGCTGCCCGAGCTGCTCGATGATTGCGGATAGTCTCGGCGCCACCCCCGTGCACCTCGCGCAGCGCGACGTCACCTTCACTGCGATTTCCCGCGCGCGACTGCCGCAGATCGAAGCCTTTAAACAGCGGATGGGCTGGCGATTCCCCTGGGTCTCTTCGCACGACACCAGCTTCAACCACGACTTCCGCGTTTCCTTCACCAAGGAAGAGCTGGCCGCCGGCCATTGCTACAACTTCGGCTCCACCGGCTTCCCCAGCGACGAAGCGCCCGGCCTGAGCTTTTTTGCCAAAGACGAGTCGGGAACTGTGTACCACACGTATTCTTCGTTCGGGCGCGGCGTTGAAGAATTGGTCGGCGTATACAACGTCCTCGATCGCGCGCCGATGGGACGCCATGAAGAGGGCCTTCCGTTCCCGATGGCGTGGGTGCGGCATCATGATCGCTACGCGGACGGCCGCTTGGCAGATGCAGATAGGCCCTACTGGCCCGCATTTGACGCGGAGGATCCTGCGCCAGCGAAGCGTTCTGCCGCTGCCAAAGCAGACTCTTCCTGCTGCGCCCACGAAAACCACTAACCTTTTTCTTTCTTTTTCTATGTAGCGCTGGTTTACCCCCGGTGGGGGCTTTCAAGCCAGTTCTCTTGGATTCAACAACCCGGTGGCACCGGACCGCTTACGGCCGGCGCCCCGGGAACGTCAAAAAAACAAAAAGGAGCTTTCTCTCATGTCGAAACAAGAAGAAGCAGGACTCATTCTCAAACTTTACGATCTGCGCCGCGAAGAGAAGATGCGCAAGGCGCGCGACTGGTATTTTCGCGACTTCAATCCTCAATCGTTTGCGGACTTCAACGCCGCCATATTTGGCGAAAATGGCGCTTATCTGCGCATGGTCATCAGCTATTGGGAGATGGCCGGCGCGCTCGTCAAAAACGGCGCCATCAACCCGGAACTTTTCTCCGACAGCAACGGCGAGCACATCGGCGTCTTCTCCAAGATCGAGCCGCTCCTCGGCGAAATCCGCGCCGCGTACGGCCCGCAATTCGCCAGCAGCTTCGAGAAGCTGATCGACGCCACGCCCGACGGTCGCAAACGAGTCGCCACCAGCCGCGAACAAATGAAAGCCATCCGCGCCCAAATGGCCCAGCCCCAGCAAAAACACGCCAAGTCCGCGTAAATTGCCCGGTAAACGAAAATCCCCGCCCATCCTGAAGCGCCCGAGCGTCATTTGTCGCCGGGCGCTTTCCTCTGCATTCTGCCATCCGTGCCCATGTAGGTGCCGGGTTTTAACCCGGCAACCCCTCTTCCTCAATCATGAACAAATCCAGGCCGGCTTAGATTTCGTGATTCGGCTTTTGCGTATTTACGATGACTAAGTTTCTTGTGGATGAGTGCGTCGACCAGAAGCCCATCCGCGCTATCCCCGCGAACAGTAAGGGCTTCGAAATCATCTACCCCAGCACGCGTTCTTTCGCGGGGGCGGGAGATATTTCAGTTGCAAAGTTGGCTCAAACGGAAGGCCGAGTTCTGGTAACGAGCGACAGTGATTTTTTTCGATTGCACCTTCTGCCGGGTGAGGTGTCGGAAGGTGTATTGTGGTTACATGCCAAAAGAAGTTCGAAGCAGGCGATTGATAATCTTCTTAGGAAATTCTGCCGATACAGGCAAGAGAGATTTTCACAACACCCTTATAGCTTCTGCGGACAAATGATTGAGATTACCGAAGGTGGCGTCCTTATCTCAACAGCCGCTGGTAGTGACTTCCAACCCTGGCCAGAGGAATATTAAGGCGTTCTCCGAGCCTTGGGCGTGTGGCGAGCGGACAGACGGGACGTTTTCTGATATTTTTCATCGCGTTCCCATTCGAACATTTCATGTTGCCGTTCGAATCCGCCTGTAACGCCCTGTAACTAGACAGCTATATACACAACGCATTACTCTCACCGCATGAATACGAAACGCGCCGAATCCTCCCACGATCGTTGCCGCTTCGGACATCCGAGGAAGGATGTCCGCCCTGATCCCGCCGAAGGGCTCTTCTCTTACTTCCCCTCGGTCTTTTTGAGCCGCTGCGCCTGCCTGCCGCCAGCAGGGCAGGCCCTCCCCGCTCATCCCCAATGTGACGGCCTCTCTTACCCGCATGCCCACGCCCCGCGCCGCCGACTTCGCCCCTCCGATCTCACCCGCGAACTCACCTTCCCCTCCCGGCTAATGGCTAAACACTGGCGGCTCAAGGCTTTCCGCCCTCCGCTAACTCCTGCATTTCCAATACTTGCGCACCATGTATTTAACTATCTGTATTGTCTATCACTTGCAGGAAATGGGGGAGGGGGGTCCCTCCCTGGGTACAGACCGGGGAGATGACTAGCCTTTCGCGTTCAGGGCAGGAACCAGCGGGCGCAAAGCGAAACGGCAAGGGCGGGAAGAGTCGTTCATGCCGGATGAAATCACCGGCTGGTGAGTTCGGTGGGAAAAAGATTAGGAGAGGCTTTGATCGGGAATATCCGCTCTTCCAATCGGAGCGGATATCTTCTTGTAACGGTAGGGAAGGTAACTATTGCAGCGGCTGGCCCGACGCCAGCACCCCTTTGCCAGTGGCCCAGGGATGGAGTTCGGCTCTCAGAAGGCCAGCTTTGACGGTTGGATCGTCCTGCGTCAATTTCGCGGTCTGCGCTTCCCCGACCCGGAAAATCGCGACTCCTCGCAGTTCGCCCGGATCGCTGAGCGGGAATGGGCCGGCAATCGCGAGGTTTCCCTGCTCGGTCATCTGTCGGCTGAAAGCGTGATGCTGCTTTATCACTTCGATGAACTCCGGGGTGTTGGGATTCCAATGGTCGCCGCGCTTCATCAGCACGAGCGTGTACTGCTCCATTCCGGGCGGCTCGGCTGGATTGTGAATGGCGCTCGGGTCGATCAGCCACGGCCCGTGCAATTCGACAGAGAGTCGGCCTGCCTTGACTGCCGGATCGCTATCCGCCCACGCTTGTGCCTGCGCCGCGGACTCTGCTTGAAAGACAAAAATGCCGCGGAGCGCGGTGTCGTCCATGAAGGGTCCGGCAATCAAAAGCTTGTGTTCGGCAGCCATCTTACGGATATTGGCCATGTGCTCTTCCTGAAGCTTCGCACCCGCCTCTTTGCTCAGTTGTGGAGCGTTGGCAGGGCGATTCAACAGAACAAGGAAGTACTGCGGAGGTTTGGCATCGGTCTGGGTTTGTGCTGGTGCAACGGTGGAGCCTATTAGAGCGATCAGGCTGAAGAGAAGTACCTCGCGTAAAGAAATTCCTCGCATAAGCTGCACCCCCGATTGTGCCGAGCGTTTCTAGCCTAGCCTCATTCCTGACTTTGAAAACGTGGAGGATTATACACCCGCCTCTCTCCAACGAGTTGGGCGGGTAGCCCGGGCTTGCCAGATGAATTTAGTCGCCGTGGGCGGGCCAACGGCTAGTGAAACGCGAAGAGCCGCAATAGAATGTCGGACTGGACGGCGCGGGTTGCGCAATGATGCCGGGCAGAGACGGGAGCGGGGAACGTCACGATGAGCAGACTGATCATGTGGAATCTGATGACGCTGGACGGGTACTTTGATGGGGCGGAGAACTGGGCGCTGGATTGGCACCAATATGCGTGGGGCGAGGAGCTGGAGCGGATGTCGATCGAGCAGTTGCGCGTTGCGGACATGCTCTTGTTTGGGCGGGTGACCTATGAGGGCATGGCGGCGTATTGGAAGACGGCGCAGGGTGACGTGGCCGGCTACATGAACAGTTTGCCGAAGGCGGTATTTTCGCGGACGTTGGAGCGGGCCGACTGGCAGAACACGAAGCTGATGAAGGGCGACGTGAAGAAGGAAGTGGAAGAGCTGAAGCGCAAGGGCGAAAAAGATATTTATGTGTTTGGGAGCGGCAATTTGTGCGCGACTCTGATGGAACAGGGACTGTTTGACGAGTACCGGTTGTGCCTTGTGCCGGTGGCGCTGGGGAGTGGCAAGCCGTTGTTTGGGAGTGCGCTGAGCCGGTTGAGGATGAAGCTGCTGGAATCGCGGCCGCTGGCTTCGGGAAGCGTGCTGCTTCGCTATGAGCCGTACGCAGATTAGCGGGGTGCCGCGACTTGGCTGGCCGATCTGAAGATTGGCCACTACAGGGACTCGACCAAAGGGAGATTGGCGCGTCCAAACGGGGCGAGGACGTATGATGCTGTGCTGGGGAGGAGGAATTCCCATGATGAAGATGAATATCAAGTACATGCGATTTCGCGCGGCGGGTCTGCTTGGGCTTCTGATGGCGGCGGCGTGCGCGGCGCAGCAGGTGCCGGGACCGCGTGTGGTGGATCTGGTGGCGGCGGATGGGACAAAGTTGAAGGCTACCTTTTATGGGGCGGGTACTGCGGCGGGGAAGGCTGGGCCGGGCGTGTTGCTGCTGCACCAGTGCAATCAACAGCGCAAAGGTTGGGATGGGCTGGCGACGCAGTTGGCGGCAGCGGGAATTTCCGTGCTGACGCTGGACTACCGCGGCTACGGAGAGAGCGAGGGCACGGCGCCGAAGGATTTGCCGCGGGAAGAGGCGGCGAAAGTTTTGAATGAAAAATGGCCGGGGGATGTGGACGTGGCGTATGGCTACCTGGTGTCGCAGCCGGGCGTGAATGCGCATGTCATCGGCGCGGGAGGCGCGAGCTGCGGCGTGAATCAGGCGATCCAGTTGGCGCGGCGGCATGCGGAGGTGAAATCGCTGGTGCTGCTTTCGGGGGATACGGATCGCGGTGGGCGCGCGTTTCTGAGCAAGTCGGAAAAAATGCCGGTGCTGCTTTCCGCGGCGAGAGACGATGGCGCCGCGGTGGAACTGATGGAATGGCTGTACAGCTTGTCGACCAATCCCGGAAGCAAGTTTGTGGAATATCCAAATGGCGGGCATGGCGTGGAGATTTTTGCGGCGCATAAGGAATTGCCGGCGATGATTGTGGACTGGTATGTGCAGACGCTGGTGAAAACGCCGGGGAGTGCGCCGGCGAATACGGCGCGACGCGGCGATCCTCCCGCGATTCTGAAATTGATCGATTCGCCAGGCGGCGCGGAAAAGGCGGCGCAGCAACTGGCGGCGGCGCGGCGGAAGGATCCTCACGCCAAGCTATTCGATGAAGGGCTGGTGAATGTGATTGGTTACGAGCATCTGGAGGAGGGAGACAACAAGGGCGCGATCGAGATTTTGAAATTGAATGCCAGCGCTTTTCCCAATTCGGCGAATGTGTACGACAGCCTTTCCGATGCGTATCTTGCGGATGGGCAGAAGGATTTGGCGCGGGAAAATGCGAAGAAGGCGCTGCAGATGCTGGCGACGGATACTACCGGCAGCGAGGCGTTCCGCAAAGGGATTCAGGAGAGCGCGGAAGGAAAATTGAAACAGTTGGGCGAGAAACCATAGAGCGTACTTTGCAAATGATTTGTGGAAGGCAAAGAGGCCCCCAAGAGCACAGCCAGGAATGGTTGTGCCACGAAGAGGGGGAGAGTGGTATTGTCCTGCACTGCTGGGTAAACTTCGTGGGGCCAGGTTCGGAATTTGGCGAGCGTAAGTGACTGAGCGGGGAGACAGCGTTGATGACGGATCGAGCGGCAACTGTTGAGAGTGTGCTTCAGCCGTCGAGAGAAGAAGGACGCATCGAGCACTTTGATGTGCTGATTGTGGGCGCGGGACTTTCGGGAATTGGGGCGGCGTATCACTTGCAGACGGAATGCCCGAAAAAAAGCTACCGAATTTTGGAAGGCCGAAAGGCGATGGGGGGAACCTGGGACCTGTTTCGCTATCCGGGAGTTCGTTCCGACTCCGACATGTATACGCTGGGCTACCGGTTTCGGCCGTGGCGAGAGGCGAAAGCGATTGCGGATGGGCCGTCCATTTTGCGGTATATCCGCGAGACGGCGGAGGAATACGGGATCGATCGGAAGATTCGGTACGGGCATCAGGTGAAAGTGGCGCGGTGGTCGTCGGCGGATGCGGTGTGGATGGTGGAGACGACGAGAGCGGACGGGTCGGCGGCGCGGTTCACGTGCGACTTTCTGTACATGTGCAGCGGCTATTACGATTATGCCGAGGGCTACATGCCGGGCTGGCCGGGGATGGAGAAATATCGCGGGCGAATCGTACACCCGCAGAAGTGGCCGGAGGATCTTGAGTACAAAGACAAACGCGTCGTTGTGATCGGAAGCGGAGCGACGTCGGTGACGCTAGTGCCGGCAATGGCGGAGACGGCGAAACACGTGGTGATGCTGCAGAGATCGCCGTCATACGTCCTGGCGCTGCCATCGGAGGATTTGGTTGCCGACTGGCTGCGCGGAAAAGTGCCGGCGGGGGTCGCGTACAGCATCGTGCGCTGGAAAAATGTGCTGATCGCGATGTTTCTGTTCCAAAAGTCGCGGCGAAAGCCAGAGAAGATCAAGAAATGGATCCTGGGGCTGGCGCAGAAATCGCTGGGACCCGATTACGATGTGGCGAAGCATTTCACGCCGCGATACAACCCGTGGGACCAGCGGCTATGCTTCATTCCCGATGAAGATTTGTTTCGCGCCATTCGTTCGGGGAAGGCGTCGGTGGTGACCGACGAGATCGAGACATTTACGGAGAAGGGATTGCGGTTGCGGTCGGGCGAGGAAGTGGAAGCGGACATTATCGTGACCGCGACCGGGCTAAAGGTGCAGTTGATGGGCGGGATGGAAGTTTGGGTGGATGGAGCGCGGGTGACGCTGCCGCGAGCGATGAGTTACAAGGGGATGATGTACAGCGATGTGCCGAACCTGGCGTCGTCGTTCGGGTACACGAACGCTTCGTGGACCCTGAAATCGGACTTGACCGCGGAATATGTGTGCCGCTTGCTGAAGCACATGGAGGCGGGCGGGTATGCGCGCTGCACGCCGCGGAAGCGGGATGAATCGATTGCGGAAGAGCCGGTAATCGATTTTAGTTCCGGGTACATCCAGCGAGCAATGAATGTGCTTCCGAAGCAGGGGTCGAAGCGGCCGTGGAAGCTGCATCAGAACTATGCGCTGGATATGCTGGAGTTCCGGTTCGCGAGCGTGGACGACGGCACGATGGAGTTCAAGAGAGCGGAGAAGCGAGGGAGAGCGGAGTGAAGCGCGCGGCGGACTGTGGGGAGATGGCGGAGCGGATGATGCGACGGCGATGATAGCGCTGCTCCTTGTTGTGGTCGCGGTTGTGGCGGTGAGTTTGAGCGGGCTGGTGATTTTCACGGCCATCACCGCGCGTCGCGTCGAGACTGCTTTGCCGCCGCGCGGGAGTTTCATCGACGTTACCGGGGCACGGATTCACTATCTGGATCAAGGTTTGGGGCCGCCCATCGTGATTTTGCACGGGCTGGGCGGACAGATGGGCAACTTCACGTACGCGCTGCTGGAGCGGTTGACGGACGAGTTCCGCGTGATCCTGATGGACAGGCCCGGCTCCGGTTATTCGACGCGCGCGCGCGGTGCGACGGGGCGGCTTACGGAACAGGCGGCGACGGTGGCGGAGTTCATCCGCAAACTGGGACTGGATCGTCCGTTGCTGGTCGGGCACTCGCTGGGAGGTGCAATTGCGCTGGGTGTTGCGCTCGATTATCCAGAGGTAGTGAGAGGACTGGCACTCATTGCGCCAGTCACCCATTTGCCAGAAAAAGTTCCGGCGCCTTTCCGGGCATTGGACATCAAATCGAACTTTTTACGTTGGCTGGTGGCGTGGACTCTGGCGACTCCGTCGGGGATTCGCCGTGGGAAGGCGATTCTTGAGGCCATCTTCAGTCCGGAAGCTGCGCCTCCGGATTTTCCCACCCGTGCGGGCGGGATTCTGGGATTGCGGCCGCGAAGTTTTTACAACACATCAAAAGATATGAGGGCCGTCAATCTGGATTTGGGCGCGATGGTCGAGCGGTACTCTTCTCTTCAGGTGCCGGTGCGGATTTTGTATGGGACGAGCGACGGGGTGCTGAGCCACCAGGTGCATGGGGAAGCGATGAAGATGAAAAATTCGATGGTGAGCGTGGAACTGGTGGAGGGTGGTCACATGCTACCGATTACTGCCGCGGATTTGACCGCCAAGTTTATTAAGGACGCGGCTCGGGCGGAGAGCAGTCCTGCCGGTTGAAGTTGCGCTTCAACCCTCTCCCAATTTCACAATGAAAATTGGTCGCAGCCGCAAGTCTGCGCGGAGATTATTTCAGGCGGCTGGCGGCGGGGCCGGAGACGTCGGGTGGCGTGGAGAGCGCGTTGCCGGTGACCATGGTGTCGCGAAACTGGCTAAAGAGGTCGGCAATAGTGCTCGGAGAATGCGGCACGAGGACGGTGTTGGTGCGGTCGTTGGCCGCGATTTCTTTCAGCGTGTCGAAATACTGGGTGATCAGGACGAGTTGCATGACGTCGTGAGGCGTGGCGCCCGCCACCGCTTTGGAAAAATCTTCGATGGAATCCTTCAATCCGGCGATGATCGCTCTGCGTTGATTGGCGATGCCTTCGCCTTGCAGGCGCTTGGACTCTGCTTCGGCTTCGGCCTGCTTGACGGCGAGGAGCTTGTTGGTCTCTGCGCGGGATACAGTGGCTTCGCGTTCACGTTGCGCGGCGTTGATGTCGTTCATCGCGGCTTTCACCTTGGGATCGGGGACGATGTCGGAGATCAGCACCTTGACGATGTTGTATCCGTATTCGTGCATGGAGCTGTCGAGGGAGTCGCGGAGGTCCTTGGCGATGTCGGCCTGGTTGAGAAAGGTGTCATCGAGCTTCATTTTGGGGACGTGGCCGAGGACGACGTTGTAGACCATGGACTCGATCTGCTTGACCGGGTCGGAAAGCTTGTAGAACGCGGATTCGACGCCATCGGGGAGGACCTTGTACTGGATGGAAACCGGGATCTGCACGAAGACGTTGTCCTGCGTTTTGGTTTCTACTTGCACGTCGAACTGCAGGACCTTCATGCTCATGCGGCGAACGACGGTCTCGATGAACGGGGTTTTCCAGTTGAGACCGGGACCGGCGACGCGAGCGAATTTGCCGAGGCGTTGGACGATGGCGACTTCGGCGGTCTGCACGGTGAAGAAGGATCCGAGGACCGCGCCGAGAACGAGCAAAAGAAAGATTACGCCGAAGATGGTGAAGAGCGTGGCCAGAGGTTCCATGCATGGTCTCCTTGGTGCCGTGAAGAGAGTAATTGAGAATTCATCCGCTAGGCGAGAGGAAGGCGCGGGGTGTCGTCGAGAAAGTAACACCGCGGGGCAGCGTGGGGACAATTTGCAATTGGGGGCCAGGCGGGGAAGTGCGTTGGGTGGTGAGGTTGAATGCGTAAAAGCGGAAGCTTTGCTTTCGCACTCAAAAGCTAGCCGGTTGAAAGCGGCCGCTAAGGGTGGCGGGGGAGGCTGGGCTTCATGTGCAGGTGAACGCATCCCCAATCGCAGAGGGTTTGGAGCATGGGGACGAGTTCCTCGCCGGGGGCGTTCAGCGAGTAGGTGACCTGGGGCGGGACGGATGCGGTTGCGCGGCGCAGCACCAGGCCGTCTTTTTCGAGTTGGCGCAACTGCTCGGTGAGCACTTTTTCGGAGATGGTTTTCAGCTTCTTGCGTATTTCCGCGAAGCGCCGCGGCCGGAAGGATAGATGCCAGAGTATCTGCACCTTCCACTTGCCGGAGATGAGGTTAACCGTCGCCTGGACGGGGCACCCGTGATGGTCTTTCATCGTTTTACGCCTTGAACGCCGATTGCGTCGGGCTTTCGTAAGCCTGCCCACTTACAAAAAAGTGCGTACTTACGCAGCCACTATCGCGGTTATACCATGACTCCGAAGAATCCGGGGCCGCACGCGAAGTTCACCCGGCGCCACGCCTGCCGGTCCCCGCACGGAAAGGATACGCCATGATTCTAGTTACTGGAGCTTCAGGGACAGTGGGCCGCCCGGTTTTGCAGGAAGTGGTAAAAACCGGAAATCCCGTAAAAGCGATGTACCGCAGCGCGGAAGATACACGCAGCGCGCCCGCGGACGTTCCGACGGTGATTGCGGACTTCGCCGACAAGGCCAGCCTTGCGAAGGCTCTGCAAGGGGTCGACGCGATTTATCTGGTGTGCTCGCCCATTCCGCAGCTTGTGGAACTGGAAAGCAATGTGATTGAGGCTTGCAAGCAGGCCGACGTAGGTTACGTGGTGCTCAACTCCGCGCTGGGGGCGGGAGATTATCCTAAGTCGTTTCCCGCATGGCACCGGCAGGTGGAAGACAAGCTGAAGGCTTCGGGATTGCAGTACGCGATTTTCCGGCCAAACAGTTTTATGCAGAACATCGCGGCGTATAACGCGCCGAGCATCCGCGCGCAAGGAGCGTTTTATTCGGCGATGGGCGATGCAAAGCTCAGTTTGATTGATGTTCGCGACATTGCCGCGATTGTGGCCAAGGCGTTGACGGATCCCGCCGCGTTTGCGGGGAAGACAATCGAGCTGAACGGGCCGGAAGCGTTTTCGTATTCGGAAATTGCGGCGAAGATTTCCCGGGTGGCGGGGCGCACGGTGCAATTTGTGAATATCGCCGAAACCGCGCAACGCCAGGGGATGCTCGATCTTGGAATGCCGGAGTGGCAGGTGAACGCGCTGCTCGAACTGCAACAGTATTACACCGTGGCAGGAAAGGGAGCGGATGTGGCGCCGCCAATCAAGGATTATCTGGGACGAGCGCCGATCACGCTGGATCAATACCTGAACGAAAACAAGGATATTTTCCGCAGCCAGGCTGCGGGAGCCTAGAGCGCGGAAGGGAGAACGCCGATGGCGACGACACAGCCGATGGGGGCAGTGAATCCGAAGACGGGAATGACGCACGCGGAAATGCGGGAGTTTGTGCGCAACCATTTTGAAGAGTTTGTAAACCGCAAGAATTTGAATATCGGGAACATGAATTTTGCGCCAGAGTTTGTCGATCGCGGGTCCGATGTGCCGCCGGGAATGCCACCGGGACCGGAGGGAGCAATCGCATACGTGGGCGGCGCATTGAAGAAATTTCCGGACATGCATGTGGAGATACTGGACATGGTCGCCGAAGACGACAAGGTTGTGGTGCAAAACCGGTGGACGGGGACGGAAGCTGCCTCGGGGAAGAAATATGAGTTTTCGGGGATCGTGATTTGGAGGATTGCGCACCGGCAGTTGGTGGAGCGGTGGGCGTATCTGACGGTGCCGAAGTTGGTGGGGTGAGCTTGCGCGGGGCCACTTGAAAGTGGCCGCTACAGTTGTTAAAGGGAGCCGCGGATGCCCAGGGCGTCGGCGTTTTCGCGGAGGGCGGTAATGCAGAAGTTGATGTGGTCGTCTAGGGGGATGGCTAGTTGTTCGGCGCCTTTGATTACGTCTTCGCGGCTGACGCCGCGGGCGAAGGCTTTGTCTTTCATGCGTTTTTTGACGGAACTGGCTTCGAGATCGAGAATGCTTTTCGAGGGGCGCACCAGGGTGCAGGCGACTAGGAAGCCGGCGAGTTCGTCGCAGGCGAAAAGCGTGTGTTCAAGCGGCGACTGGCGCGGGACGTTGCAATAGTCCGCATGAGAGAGGATCGCGCGGATGATTTCGTCGGAGTAGCCGCGCTCGCGGAGGATTTTTGCGCCTTCGGCGGGATGCTCGCGGTCGGCAGCGTGGTCGGCGTTGGGCCAGCGCTCGTAGTCGAAATCGTGGAGGAGCGCGGTGAGGCCCCAGGTGTTTTCGTCGGCGCCGTGCTTGCGAGCGTAGGCGCGAACGCAGGTTTCGACGGTGAGCATGTGTTTGCGGAGGCTTTCGGATTGGGTGAATTCGCAGACGATGTTCCAGGCGTCTTCGCGCGTGGGCATAGGGGCTCCTGAGGAAAGGGAAATTGTAGCGTAGATTGAGGCGGAGAGTTGCCCAGCAGGTTGGCACCGAGGTGAAGGGGAAGTTGAGGTCCTTCGGACATCCTTGTCGGATGTCCTCAGGATGACAACGCGCGGCAGGGAAGTAGGACGATCGGAAATTTGGGTGGAGTGGATTACACCGTAAAAGCGGAAGCAGAGCTTCCGCACTCCAAAATGTACCGAGATGGAACGAATGTGCGGAATTGAAAAGCAGGGTGTGGAAGGAATGAAAGCACAAGATGTAGTTGTGAGATGAAGTGAGAAGCACAAGGGGCTGTTGAAATGCGGGACTCCCGGCCGGACGGACAGGCGAAAACACGGCGTAAACAGGGGCAATTTCGGGCGTTCCCGTCACATTTTTTTGAAAAATACTATTGACAAGAAACAGGCGCTCGAGTGACACTCCCATCGCGCCAGTAACTGCCTTCCCCCGAGAACGCTCCGACGTTCCTTCCTATCCGCACGCCGGAAAAAACAAAAGTCAAACGAGGAGTGCCGGTGTCCGCACACATGGATAAAGAGGCGACGATGAACTCATTGGAGATGGACCGCGAAGTCATTCGCTGCAAGACCTGTGGACTAGTGCAATACCGCACGCGCACCGGCAACTGCCGACGTTGTGTGCGGGCCCTGCCTCAGCGGATGGAATACCTGATTCCGCCGGAGGCCCCGCAGGAGGAAGTGGCTCCCGAAACGATCTCGCCGAAGTTTGCGAATCAGGAAACGGTCGAGAACATCGGCCAACGGATTCGCCAACTGCGAGAATCGCGCGCGATGACGCAGAGCCAGCTGCAGTCGAAGTCGAAGGTCAGCCGCTCGTACCTCTCGCGCATTGAGAGCGGGCAGATGACCCCGAGCCTCGGCACGCTGGAGAAGATCTCCGAAGCGCTGAACGTCGGGCTGAACCGGTTCTTCATTCCGGAGTCGGACGGCGAGGCGCTGCTGGAGGATCCGTTCATCCAGGGGTTGCGGCCGTTTTTGCGGCAACTGGACTGGGAACAATGGCAGTCGATATTGAAGAGGTTGCAGGCGATCAGCGATCACGTGAACGCTGCGCCGATCACTCTCCGCCCTATCGGTAACCCGGCACGGCTAGCGCAGCCCGCGCCGGCGAATGGCAACGGGCAGCACGGGCATATCGGACACGCCAGCCATTCGAATGGGCTGATCCCCGCGCAAGCCCATGGTCAGCCGCAGGGATATCCGCTGCGGAGGCCAGGAATGCCGGTGTTCCAGCGACCGCTGGCACGGTAGGTAGAATTTCGGGAGAGAAGGCCAGGGTTGTAGCGAACGGCGTCCCGATGGTGGGACGCCGTTTGTGTTTTCCACAGAATCAAAATTTTGCTAATTTTAGTCGGCTGTCACGGAGCGCCTGTGCCAGGCCAGTCTGACCAACTTGTCCCGTAATCCAACTAATCGTCCACTTGGAGCGAGCGCCCGAGACTCGATGAGTCGCATCGTACAGGCAAGCGGAGGGGATTGTATGCGACGGAAGTTAGGATGCTGGTCCTTGGCTGGATTTGTAATTTTGTTGGCGATCGACGCGATTCCTGCTGATGGGGGCATTCGGCCGAGTTTCAGCTTGGATCGTTGTTCGTGGTACGCCACGCATGTTGTGCTGGTGCAAACGACACCAAAGGATGGAGTGTTTTCAGTTGTGGAGTCCTGGAAAGGCGATTTGAGGCCGGGGGACCCGCTAGAAGTTCCCGAGCTGAAACCAATCAAGAATGCAGTCCCGATATCGAGCGATCGAAAGCCACAAGGATTTGGTCCCCAGGACACGCAAGGAATTAACGAAGAAATCCCGAGGCAGAGCGTTGGTTCACGAATGATTTTGTTTTTGAAGAAAAGAGAGGAAGGCGGCGTAGCCTCTCCATCGGCAGGGAATACCACAGGGACATAGTGGGAACCAGCCAATAGGTGGGGCGGAATGAAGGTTTCGGCCCTATGGATTGAGGGCGGAAAGAGCTTTTGCTTTCTCCAGTGGATGAACCCGGGGCCGAGCGCACTCTCGGAATGCGTGCAGTTTCCGTTGATCTCTTCAGATGTGGCTGTATTCACAGCTAGAATCCAGCGGGTTTTGCAACTGCAGAAGCATCTCGCTGAGACCATGGCGATGAAGAACAACCCGGAAGTGAGGGCGGATCGACTTGGACGCATCGCGCTGGGCGACGTGTGGGAGGCGCAAAGAGAGGCGCTGGATGCTTTGGGAAAGTCCGGAACCGTTGCGTTGCCCGAGATCTTGCAAGTCATGGATGAGCCCCCCGTGCCTTATGACGGCAAAGTGACGATCCGGGCGTTGGTGGAAGCTGCCGGGAGAGATAGCGGAAAGCAATTGCATGCGAGATTGCAGCAGGACCTGATTTACTGGAAGGCTGTAGGCCCAACGTTGACGCCAAGTTGGTTGGACCAGCTAGCCGAGCCGGGGGCGTCCCTCTTCGTGAAGTTCGATGAAACTGAACTGCTGATTCGTGAGTTGGATCAGGAGCATTACGCTCCGGCAGCACACACCGCAGCCGAATTGCGCGATTTTTGGGTTTCGCAGCCGCTCTTATACGATCCGAAATGGGGCGAACGCGATCTCCGCAATGGCGGAAGCGGTCTTGAAATGATACGCGCCGAGGCTTTCGGATTGGCCAAGCAGTGCGATGATTTCGTCAAGCACGTGGCAGCCCAAAAAACTAACCAGTAACGCTAAAGGGATGAGTGGGGCCAATTTAAATTGTTAGCAAATGGCGGGGTTGAACTATTTGTGCTGACTCCTGGTATTCGCCGTTGCCGGAGAAGTGGAGTAGTGCGGATTCTTGGAAAAGCAGCGGTGGGAGTAGGTAGTGCTATTCGCGGACGACGGCTACTTTGGCGGAGGGGACTTCGAGGCGGATGAGCTTGTGGGCGGAGTCGAGGTAGAGATGGATTTCGAGGTCGGAGGTGGTGGCTTTGAGGGCTTCGTAGGATTTTCCGCCGGCGGTGGCCGTGCCGGTGGATTCCACTGAGATGGTGCCGGGGGTTAATTCCTGAGGGATGAGGACTGGGAAGGTTTGCGCGCCTCGTTTGTTCCAATCGTAAATGTCGGCGAGGAGTTCGAATTGGTGATAGAGGTTGTTGTCCAGAACGGCGATGAGCGGCGAGCCGAAGGAATTGTCCTGTTGATAGGGAGCGGCGCCCTGCATCTGCAGAGTGGTTTTGGCGACGCCGTTGACGAAGAGGATGTGCGCGGAGTTGGACTTGTCGGTTTGCGCGGACCAGTCGTAGCTGAGGGGAGCGCCGTCGGGTTGAAGGGTTAGGGTGCCGGTGACCTTGGCGGATTTTCCATCGGGGGTCTTCATGGAAGTGGAGCCTTTGGCAATCCAGTTCGCGCCGGAGGGTTCGATCTCAAATTCCTCGCGGCCAATGGAAGCGCCATCGAGAAGGATATTGAATTTGCCTTTGTCGGGGGCGAAGACGGAGCCGGGCGCGGCTTTTTTGTCGGCGGCGTAGGCAGAGATGCCAAGCACGATGGCGAGAGCCACCAGGGCAGCCAGAGAGATGAACGAAGTTCGCCGGATATAAACACTTCTCATGGAGCCCCCTCAGGACTTTGGTTTTTCGAGTTCGAGATGCGATTCCAGATCGGCGGTTGGGGCGCCAGCAATGCCGCGGCGAAGGATTTCAGAGACGACGGCGGCGGCATCATTGGAACTGTCAACGCGGAAATCGGCGAGCTGGTAGGAAACGATGCGCTGCGCGTGAAGGGCACGGAAGCTGGCTTCATCGCGGAATAATGGGCGGCCGGTCATGGTCATGCAGCGCGAAAGAAGGACCTCAATGCGGGCATCGAGCCAGATGACGGGGACGCCGGAGTTGCGGAGGAATTCGGGAGCGCCGGGCTGCGCGTAGGTGCCGCCACCGAGGGCGAGAACAGTGGCTTCTTTTTGTTCGACGGCGCGGCCGAGGGCTGCGCGGAGTTCGTCGGCTTCGAGTTGGCGGAAGTCGGGCTCGCCATGGCGTTCGAAAAATTGCGGAATGGTGATGCCGGCGGCGGCTTCGATGCGTTCGTCGAGATCCACGAAACGCCAGCCGAGTTGGCGAGCGAGACGCGCACCTACAGTGCTTTTGCCGGAGCCCATAAATCCAGCGAGGCAGACAATTGGAATACGCGGGAGAGGGCCGCGAGATGTGGGCGATTGATTCACGTTGTCGACGAGCGTGGAGCTGATTTCATAGAGCTAAGTACAGAATACAGCGGGGGCGGGCGGAGCTAAAGTCGAAGATTTTCGAATTGGTGAAAGAGACATGGTGGGGGAAGGTCAGCGGATGGTTTTTTCTTGGGGCTCTCTGCGTAAAAGCGGAAGCTTCGCTTCCGCACTCAAAAAAAAGCCGCCTGCCGCCGTGAGTTAGTTGCGTTTTAGGATGCGGATGGTGCCGCTGTAGGAGGAGAGTTCTACTTTGGCCAGGCCCTGGCCGACGGTGCCGAAGAGGCTGTGGGCGTATCTTGAGGCGGCGCGGCGGCTCGAGTGCGTGTCCGGCTTCAGGAAAGCCGCCGCCTGATTGTCCACGACGCCGAGATTGGTCCGGGCGTTCAGGTCGAAGGAATCGTTGCCGGAGAAGCGGACTTCGACCAGGCCCTTGCCGCTGCGCATGGTGTAAATACCAGTGCGGATGAAATCACCGTCGTAAAGAATGTTGCCGGAGGTGGTCATCAGATTCACGTTGGTGAGGGACGGCTGAAGAACCTGGGCGCCGCCGCTGATGGACGTGAACTCGAGCTTGCCGGAGCAGAGGGTGCAGACCAGCGAGCCGCCTGTGGTCTTGACGATGATGTAGCCGGAAACTTCTTTGAGGTGGACGTCGCCCGCAACGCTTTCGAGCTTCATGTCGCCGGTGACCTGTTCAACGTAAATCAAACCGGTTTGGGTTTTGAGCTGGAGCTCGGTCTGCTCGGGTACGGTGAGTTGAAAATTGGCTTCGACTTCATGGGGCAGCGGAGAAGAGCTGAGGGAAGATGCACTGATGTCGATGCGATCGCCGACCTGCTCAATGTCGATCGCCACTTTGTCGGCGATGGAGGTGCTGGAGACGATGACTTCGGAATTCTTGGAGGACTTGACCTCGATGCGGCCGTTGACGATGTTCTGTAGGACCACGACGGGGTGGCCCTTGACGGCGAAATGGCGTTCCTGATGTTCCGGGGAAGCGGCAATGGCGGTGGAAGCGACGAAGAGAAGAAATGCGGCGCTCCAAACATTCAACGAATGGCGGTGCTTGATCGTAGGCTGCATTTTAATTTTCACCCCTGCCGCTTTCCATCATCGCGGCGAGTAAATCGGCTTTCTGCTGATAGGCGGTATAAAGGTATTCGCGTGCCAGTTCATCCTGAGGATTCTGCTTGAGATGTTGTTCGCACTCGGCAATGAAGGCATTGAGGGTGCGCAGGTTCTGGCGGAGGGAAGCATCCACCTGGGAATTGCCGGCGAGCTGCATATCGGGCACGTCGAGTTCAGCCTGGCTGAGGGTGAACGAGGCGGACTCGGAAGGCGAGGGAGCGAGATCTTTTGCCTTGGAAGGAGCTGGTCCCTGAGAGGGTGCATTCACGGGAGGTGTTGAAGACGGTGATGCCGACGCCGCGGCCGTAGACTGCACCGGACGCGGGCTTTCGACCGCCGGCCGATTCTTTGCGACGCCTGGATGGTAATTTTGTGGAACACGCGTTACGAAAACGGCGATGGCCAGTACGAGCAAAGCAGCGGCCGCAGTGGCAAGCGTGCGAGGTTTCAACCACGCGCCGAAAGAATTCAACCAGTTGGAATGCTCGAGAACCGCGGTGGGCTCTTTGATCAGGCCTTCGGCTTCCAATTGTGCACGCAGGGAAATCCAGATGCGATCCGGCGGCGCGACCTCGGCAGGAAGAGACTTGGCCGCGGAGACGATGGAGTTGAGATCGGCGAGAAAGCCCTGGCAAGCCGCACAGGTGGCGAGATGGACGCGAGCGTCTTTGGGAAGCTGCCCGAGTCCCGCGGATTCGAGAACGAATTCCAATTCTTTACACTGCATACAAGGAACTCCCGAGGGAGAAGCACTGGGCGGCTGTCCCTGGTAACGTATTCCGCGAATTTTGCGCACCGGGTGAATGGGGTGTTTTATTCATTCTAGCTTAATCCAAGGAACCTGACGGAGTTTTTGCGGCCTTGCGTTCCTCGCGAGCCTGCTGGCGGATTTCCTCCTGGAGCAGTTCGCGAAGACGTGTGCGCGCTTTATGCAACTGCGACTTCGAATTTCCAACGGAGCATCCCATGATGTCCGCAATCTCGTTGTGTTCGTAGCCCTGCACGTCGTGGAGGACGAACACGGTCCGATAGCCTGGAGGAAGCTTTTCAATGGAGCGCTCCAGGTTCACGCGATCGACGGCTCCGGAGAGCCGCAAATCGGGGGCGCCGACATCGCGCTTGGGGCCGCTGTTTTCGGCGTCGGGTTCCAGAGTCTCTTCGAGCGAATCGGTGGGGAGCGATTTCTTGCGCAAACGCATGAGGACGACGTTGACGGTCATGCGATGCAACCAGGTGGAAAAGGCCGATTCGCCGCGAAACGTACCGATCTTGCGGAACAGCTGAAGGAAAGCCTCCTGCATCAGGTCTTCCGCATCGGCGGGATTACCAACCATCCTGAGACACAGGGCGTAAACCCTGCGGCCATGGAGCTTGTAAAGAAACTCAAAGGCAGGGGCATTCCCGGCCTGGGCCAGACGGATAGCGTCTGCTTCGGTCCACGCTACCGGTTGTGCTGGTCTTTGACGGGCCAACTGTCCAGTTGCGGCGCCACTGATAGTACGGATGCGCCGAGTCGCTCCTAAAGTTGTCCCTGGGATGACGGACGAGGCGCACATATGCACCTATAGAAGGTAAATGTGGTCTATAGGTTGCATGGGGCCAAAAGGACGTCCCCAAGGGGTCAGGTTTATTGTCCCTTGAGCAGGGTCATCCGTCTATGGGCAAGATGGCGCTTGGGGGCGAGCAGGGGAGAAGGAGAAAGGAAGGAAGACCCTTGGAGCGCGGCGTTGAACCCCTCCAATTGCCCGTCCGGCAGGGCTTGGAGGAAGCATTTGAGGAGGACAATGGATTCGCGAAGGCAGGTATTGAGGTCGTAATGGGCGACGTCGAGGAGGTCCCATTCCCGTTCGGGCTGGACGGAAGAGGGGTCGTTCAGTTCTCCCGCGGCACTGGCGAAGGATTCGTTGAGATTTTCAACAAGTTCGAGGAGGGTCGAGATTTTATGAAGAAATTGCGAGCGTTGGCTGAGGAAGATGCGACTACAGAGTCCATTAAAGCTGGCCGCGCGGCGGCTCTTGGCCTGTTGAAAATTTTCGGGATCGAGCGGACTGAGATTAGGAGTGGTGCGAAAGTGCTTGGCATGAGCAAGCATGGCACGGAGAAGAGTCAGGAGAGGGTCGGCGAGTCTTTTGCAAAGAGCCGGAGTAACCGAGAGGACTTGATGGGCTTTAACGAGGCGGCCATTGCGTCGAAGACCGATGGCTTCATCCAGATTGATACTGAACATGGCGTAGGACGTTTCAAGTCCGCGCAACGCGTCCATGTAGGTTTTGGATTTTTCAGCGGAGAGCGGGGATCTCCAATCTTGAGACACAGAGCCGACACGAAGAGGAGAAAAAGTGATCCGCACTATAGACCTCCGCGGGACGAGTCGAAGAGTTTTGGGAGTATAACAAAACTTTTAAGAATCGATAATATTTAATTTCGAGTACCAAAATGGGAATGGAACGTTCGAAAGGAGCTTATAGCGTTCCTTGCCCTAGCTAACCAGCCGCCTTTATACTCCTCTTGCAGCCACCAGGAAAGGGAATTTCAACTTGCAATTCGAGCCGCGTGACCAGTTTGAACAGCGCCAGAAGAAGCTGGAGCAGATACAAGCTCTTGGATTTGAAGCATTTCCGCGAGAATTTCGCTGGAGCCACACGGCGGCGGATCTGGTTCGGGAGTATGGGTCGGCGCAGGCTCCGGAGTTGGAAGCGGAGAAAAGAGAAGTGCGAGTGGCGGGGCGAATCGTTTCGTACCGGCTGATGGGGAAGGCCGGGTTTGCACACTTACAGGGCGGAGGGAAACGGATTCAGATTTATGTGAAGAAGGACGTGGTGGGAGAGCGGGGATTTCAACTTTTTCAGCTGCTGGATTTGGGCGACCACGTTGGTGTGCGCGGGCACATGTTTCGCACGAAGACCGGCGAACTGTCCGTGTGGGTGGAGGAGTTATTCTTTTTGTCGAAGGCGCTGCTGCCGCTGCCGGAAAAGTGGCACGGGCTGGCGGATATTGAGTTGCGGTACCGGATGCGGTATCTGGACTTGATTGCGACAGAGAGGTCGCGAGAGATTTTCGAAACGCGGGCGCGAATTGTCCGGGAGCTGAGAAAGTTTTTCGACGGGCGCGGGTACATTGAGGTGGAAACGCCGATGATGCATCCGATTGCGGGAGGAGCGGCGGCGCGGCCGTTTGTGACGCACCACAACACTCTGGACATAGACCTTTATTTAAGGATTGCGCCGGAGCTTTACCTGAAGCGGCTGACGGTGGGCGGGTTTGACCGGGTGTATGAGATCAACCGGAATTTCCGGAACGAAGGGATATCGACGCAACACAATCCGGAATTCACGATGCTGGAGTTTTACGAGGCGTACAGCAATTACCGGGACCTGATGGATTTGAACGAGCAGCTTTTCGCGCAGGTGGCCAAGGCGATCACCGGTTCGACGACGGTGAAGTACGGCGAGGTGGAACTGGATTTCAGCAAGATGCAGCGGTTGACGATGCGCGAGGCGATTGTGAAGTACTGGCCAGAGGGAGCCGGCGCAGCGCCGACACTGGAGGAGTTGGCTGCACCGGGCGGAGCACAGCGGGCGACAGAGTGCTACAACGCGTGGGCGAAGGCGAATCACGCGGAGTATGCTGCGGCGAAGGGCAAGTTGGCGGACGGCGAGTGGACCGGGCTGTTGTTTGAGACGATCGCGGAAGACAAGCTGATCCAGCCGACGATTCTTTATGATTTCCCGACGGAAATTTC
>JGI12635J15846_10000193_pt1 | contig 47675 bp, 43 predicted proteins | sample BlaSpr_A8_OM2_M2_FD_15846 | JGI IMG/M metagenome (IMG submission 15846)
TTACCCCGTTCGGCAGCGCCTTGATGGCGGATTGGAAGGCTGGCCACGCGTTGCTGGCCGGCGACGACGTAAGGTTCGCGTAGAGTTGAGCAAGCGTTCCGCTGGCGCCCAACGCCACCATGGCGGGGGCGATCTTGGCCAAGCCGTAGCCTTGGCTCTGCAGCCAGGATAAAAAAGCCATCCCACATCCGGTGCTGTCGGCATTCTGATCGGTAGGATCGGTTTTATCGACGAAGTCCGGCATTCCGTCTTGCGCCCAGGTTGGCGCGGTCGCGAAATCAGAAAGCGCGTTGTTGCCAATCTGCGCTGCGCACCAGCGGGAGAGCGCTTCGCCAGTGCTGACACCGCAAAGGTTTCCTCCCATCGAGCATTCGCTCAATTCGGCTTCGAACAATGCCGAAACTCGTTCCGAGTTGCCAAATGAAGCGCAGACTTCGATGGCATTGCCGGTGGTGTAATCGCAGCCGCCGTGATCGGCGCCGCCAGTACCGTCGGTCGCGCCACCCAGAGCAAAAATAATTACGCTCACGCTGCCGCCCGTATTGCCGAAGATGGCGTCATTGGCATTAGCTATGCCATCACCAGCGTTCACTAGGTACTGCGCATTCTGCAGCGCCGGGGCGCCGAGAGTGGGATCGACGTATACGGTAACGCGGCCGCTAGGGCTGGTTCCCACGAACTGCGAAGTTCCCTGATAACTGGGCCACTGCGGCGCCGGAGGGCCGGCTCGGCGCACCGCGCTCGCCCTCTGCACGCGGGATGTTGCCTGGATTCGGTGATGCTGCATAGGAGGCACCCTTTCGGTGTGCAAGTATGGTGAAAAATCCGCGCTTGCTGTTGCAAGCCATTACTTTAATTTGACCGCTGCGCGTCAGAACGTCGTGCGGGCATACGCCGGATGTCCAGTGATTGGCGTGTTAAAATATAGGTTCCCATGGCTATGATTCCACGCAGGAAGACAGTTACAGCCGTCGTCGGCGGTGTGCGCGTCGGCTCAGATGCACCGATCGTGGTGCAGTCGATGACTAATACCGATACCGCGGATATCCCTGCGACCGTGCAACAGTGTGCCGCACTGGCCCGCGCAGGGTCTGAATTGGTGCGCGTCACGGTCAATAACGAAGAGGCGGCCGCCGCGGTTCCGCGCATTGTCGAGGAACTCGACAAGCAGGGCGTGCGAGTGCCGATCATTGGCGACTTCCACTACAACGGCCATGTGCTGCTCACCAAGTATCCAGAGTGCGCCCGCGATCTGGCCAAATACCGAATCAATCCCGGCAACGCCAGCATAGGACGCACTGGCGATTCGAACTTCCGCACGATGATCGAAGTCGCAGTGAAATATCAAAAACCAGTGCGAATCGGCGTGAATTGGGGTTCGCTCGATCAAGCTTTGCTAACGCGAATGATGGATGAAAATTCGGCTCTTGCGGAGCCGAAAGACGCCCGCGACGTGACCATGGAAGCGATGGTGGTGAGCGCGATGAACTCCGCCGACTTGGCCCAGAAATTTGGCCTGCGCCCCGATCAAATTATTCTGAGCGCGAAGGTTAGTGGCGTGCAGGATCTGATCGACGTCTACCGCGCTCTCGCCGCCCGTTGCGATTATCCACTGCACCTGGGCCTCACGGAAGCGGGCATGGGTGCGAAGGGAGTTGTCGCCTCCAGCGCCGCTATGGGCGTGCTGCTGCAGGAGGGCATTGGCGATACGATCCGCGTTTCGTTGACCCCCGCGCCAAGAGGCGACCGAACTGAGGAAGTGCGAGTCGCTCAGCAAATTCTGCAATCCATGGGCCTTCGCAGCTTCACGCCGCAAGTGACGGCCTGCCCCGGTTGTGGACGCACCACCAGCACGTTCTTCCAGGAAATGGCGCAGCAGATTCAAACCTATCTGCGCGAACAGATGCCGGCATGGAAAGGCCGCTACGTGGGCGTCGAAGAGATGAAACTCGCCGTGATGGGCTGCGTGGTCAATGGCCCGGGCGAATCGAAGCACGCCAATATCGGCATTTCTCTGCCGGGAACATTTGAAGAGCCGAAAGCCCCGGTTTACGTAGATGGGCGCCTGTTCACTACGCTCAAAGGAGNCCGCATCGTTGAGGAATTCATCGGGATTCTCGACGAGTACGTTGACTCACACTACGCGGCGAGAGAAGCACAAAAAGAAGAAGTGACCACAAGAAGTTAGATCCGTCGTCCTGAGTCCAAATTGCGGAAAGTTTTTAGGCATTCTACTGACCCGTCAATAGAAAAATTGGATTCTGATTCAGCGGTTCGCCGTTCGATTGGATGGCTCCGGCGCTGAATGGTGCTGGCAGGTCGGTGACCAGAGTATCGGACGGATTGCCGCCCCCACCGGCGCTATTCGCATTGTTATTTGTCGTATTGATCACGGCAATCGCCCCTGCATCACACATGCTCACGTAGACGCGCGTGCTATCGGCGGCGGCAGTGGTGAAGATCCGGAAGCGGGTGTTGCCCGGAGCATACAGAGCCGGAGGGCTGGGTGGCGGAACCGTCGGAAGCGCCCCACAGGCCGTAGCCAGCGGCACCGCGTATTGATACTGACCAGACTGACTCGCAAATGGGGGATTTGTGAGCAAGGTCAACGTGGTCTTAACGGCCAGACTGTTGGCGTCGAACACGACCACACCGGGGACAATACATGCCGATGTCGTCCCCGCAAGGCCGTCGCTGCAAGGCGAAGAAACCTGGTAGGTGGCCACGTAGAAGCGGCTGCCATCAGGCAACGCCGTTACGGAAACTGGTACCGCCGCGCTGCATGTTGCACAAAGCGGCACTGTATTTGCATTCAATCCGGGAATCGCCAGGCCATTCGGCGTCAGCGGCAGCGGCGTGTCATTGGGTCCGCCGGTATCAGAGAAAATATAAACCAGGTTTGTCGAAGGGTTGACTACATAGAGGCGATTCAAAATTGGATCAAAGAAAATAAAGTTCGCCCCTATTCCCACCGCGAAGTTGCTCGTCACCGTGTCAGTAGTGACATCAATAGTGACTAGCTGCCCGTCACCTTGCGTGAGCACGTAGACCTTCTGGCTATCGCCGCGAGCCACCACCCAGACTGGGCTGCTGCCAGTGAAGCTAGTGACGATGTTCTGCGAAAGATCAAGAGTATTAAAACTACTGACCGTGTTGTTCCCCTGGTTCGCAACATAGAGCTTAAGGCCGTTCGGAGTTTCAGCCATCGCAACCGGGTTGGGCGCCGGACTGGCCGGAGCCGAAGGTTGGTACACGGTCGCGGCATTGGTCACAACGTTCGTCGCGGTATTAATCTTGGCGACTGAATTGGAATTGAAGTTCGCAACGTACATCGCCGCGCTCTCAGTGCTGGCCAAATACACAGGCTGGCCCGGAATCGACGCCGTGCCAGTGGATGGACAGGGGGGTATTAACGGCAGCGAGTTCGGAGCGCATGGCGGCAGCGGGGTAGTCGTCGTATCGGAATACGTGAGAGTTGTCGGGTTTATCGCGGTAATCGTGAAAGTTCCGTTATAGCCGAAAAATCCCGCAGTTGTTTCACCCGTAATCACAACCGGAGTTTGCGTCAATACGAGGTCCGTGGGGGACGAGCCCGATAGCAGTGGGCTAGCAAGCGTAACCGTCACCACAGTGCCATTCTGGATTAACGCGGTAATGGCAGAGGACTGTCCCTGCAAGCTCGGCAAACTAACCGTATTCACAGCGCCTAGTCCGTTGGCAACGGTGGATTGAAACGATGGTGTAAAGGACGAAACCACATCAACGCCGCCAGCGATGCTGCCCGCGCTGGAAACAAATACTCTGGAGAGGTTGGGAAGAATAACCGCGTGCGTGGGTTCGTTCCCCAGGTTGGGCGCGCTCTTATCGGAACTCGGAGTCTCCGCCGCAATGCTGTCCCCGGAGACATCGATCTGTATGGCTCCGCCCGGAAAATCAGGGAGATTAGTGCTTAGTGCGAAAACCGTGTGGAAACCGGCGGGAGTCGGAGGCAATTCCAAGGGACATCCGGGCAGCCCAGCGCCTAAAGAACAAGGAATCACTACGGGGCGGTAAACTTGGCCACACGACAGTGTTATCAGGGTGAGAAGCCCCATGGCCGCCGTTCGGCCCAACTTTCGAAAACTCATCTGCACCCCAAAAGGAAAATTGTTTTCCACTCTGTGAGGAATTTTACATTCTAACGGCTGGACACGATCTGCGCCACTCGACCGCTCCCCTTGTTGTGAATTCTTAAATGTCTTGGTTTTTTTAGCGACGATTCGTAGGATGCAGGTCGTTGGTTACAAGTTGGACGCGCCGCAAATCGAGAGCGCTACAGTCCCGCCCATGGAGACGTTGCTTGCACGTCTTCGACGCCAAAGAACTCACGAGTTAACTTTCTGCGACGCAGCTTTACCGGCTGCGGCGGGACTTCCCGGCTGCCCCCACTCTTGGCTCTTCCGACTTGGCGGTGGCCGCGGGTTTCTTCTTGCCTTCCATCTGCGCCAGGCTCTGCTTCAGAGCCGCCATCAGATCCACGACGGGAGCCAGTTTTTTCGGCTTCTCGACCGCCGCCACTTCCCCGCCCTCGAGCTTCGCTTCAATCAGCTTTTTAAGATTTTCCTGGAAGCTGTCTTGATATTTCTCCGGGTTCCATTCATCGGCCAGCGCTTCGATGAGCTGGTGCGCTACTTTCACTTCCGCTTCTTTCAACTGGACGTCAGGCGCACCAAAGCCTTCCACTTTGCGAACTTCTTCCGCGTAGTACATGGTGTGCAGCATCAATCCGCCTTCGTGCGGCCGCAGAAAAACCGTGTACTCGCGGTTGTGCATGGTGATTTTAGCGATGGCAACATATTCGCTTTCTTCCAGAGCCTTGGTCAGCAGCGCATACGGCCGCCTGCCAGCTTCCTCCGGCATCATGTAGTACGAGGACTCGAAATACACCGGATCCACGTCACCGGACTTGACGAATTCCAGAATCTCCATGGTCTTGGCGGTCTGAGGTTCAATCTTCTTGATCTCTTCCGGTTCGATGACGATGTATTCGTCTTTACGGAACTCGTAGCCTTTTACGATCTCGCTACGATCGACTACAACATTTTCAGCCGGACAAATGTATTGCTGCTTCACCCGCACTTTGTCGGGACGATGCAGCATGTTGAACGAGATTCCGCTACTGCGCGCGCCCGAGAAAAGGCGCACAGGCATGGAGATGAGTCCAAAGGTTAAGTGTCCCGACCAGACTGACGAAGGCATAGTTCTTCTCGCTCGCGAAGGATGTAACCGCAGGCCACAACCTGCGGCCGCCAAGGGCTAACTCGCCCAGAATTGGCAGTTTAGCCTACAAATGGAAGTTGGATGCACAAAAGTTAGAGCAAGGGGAATCGAAATGCGAAGCCGGAGGGATTGGGGTTGTGGGATGACGGACGCTAGGGGCTGTAGTTAACTAGGATTCCAACCTTAGGAGGGTCCATTCGAGCGGCTCGCGAAGAAGACGGAACAGTTTGAGGCATCTAATTATCCCGGGGACATATCCTGCGCAATTTCTCCCTCCCGGGAGCGATGGTCAATATTTTCCCGCCCTTCTAAGTGCGGCCTTGACGGTTAAAAGCGGCAGCAGCAAAGTTAGAGGCGCATCCAGCAGAGGCACTGCGCCGTAACTGGCATACCATCCTGCGACGCGGTAATTCTTGGCATCGATGACCAACACGACGCCACCCACCTCCTCCGCGGCTAACAGGCAGCGCCGGCCCGCCGCGAGCAGAAGCTGTCCGCCGATTCCGTGCCCCTGCCACCTGCGATCCACTGCCAGGCGCGCTAGACGGAAGCCTGGCACATCATGGCGTGCCAGCCCGCCTCGGATGATCTCCGGCGTACGGGCATAGGCGACCGACGCCGGGCTGAGACTATAGAAGCCGATAACGGTTTTATTGTCGGCATCGTCAATCGCAAGAAAGGTTTTTGAGCCCCCCCCGCTCGTGGCTCTTGCGGGCGTAACGGCGCAGGAATTCGTTCAGCGGCTCTTCGCCGCAGTCGAAACCTTCCCGGTCATGTTTCTTGTGAACCGGCTCTTCGTGCCAAGCAATCACGATTTCCGCTTGGGCGACGCTCGGGCGGCTGCCCGCAGTCTTGCGTTTGGCACGGGGGGGGTTCTCCAGCAGAGCTAGGACTCGCTGACTGTCTCTCTCGGAGAGCTTGACATGATCTGCCTCCTCGACGATGGCCTTGGCGGCTTGCACCGCGTGACGAATGACGAAATCCGTCAAGTCAGTATGTTCCAGCGCCACCGCGCGCATAAGCAGCGATTTTTCCTCGCGCCTTATTCGCAGCGACATCCGGCTGTTGTCTTCAACCGCCACTCTCGGCATAGTCGCTCCGCGTATGCATTCAAATAGTACGCTTCAAAAACGTGCCCGTCATCCTGTACGTATTGATTGCGTACACAGCGGCTCATCCGCATGTGTGGACGCCAGACTCCGCTTTTCTGCACCTTATGGGCGTTGTCTCTCATCTGTCTCCACGAGGAGAATTGAGATGACCGATCTGCGGTACCCCATCGGGAAGTTTCACTTTGATGCTCCCTCAAACGACAGCCAGAAGCCCAAACTCTTGGACGATATCGCCCATGCCCCTGCTAACTTGCGTGCAGCCGTAAAAGCACTCTCAGAGGATCAACTCGATACGCCTTACCGTCCCGATGGCTGGACCGTCCGTCAAGTCGTGCACCACGTCCCCGATAGCCACCTCAACGCCTACATCCGTTTCAAGCTTGCACTGACGGAAGAAGAGCCAACGATCAAACCCTACGCGGAGGATAAGTGGGCGCGGTTGGCCGATACGGCCAATACTCCGCTGGAAGTGTCGTTAACGCTGCTTGCTTCCCTGCATGAGCGGTGGGTTCGCCTCCTGCGCTCACTGGGGCCCGACGAATGGAAAAGGACCTTTCGTCATCCGGAATTGGGGGTAGTCAGTCTGGAAAAGAATTTGTCGCTGTACGCGTGGCACGGACGCCATCACGTTGCCCATATCACTTCGCTGCGCGAAAGAAACGGCTGGTAAGGCCGAGTCTCAGTTTCTGGTCAGTGGTTTCCTGTTTCCTGTCCTGTCACCTATGGTTACCTTCAGAACTGGAAACCAGAAACTAAAACCGGAACATCTCTCACGTCATTCCTAGCTTCCATAGCAAATAGCTGCAGGCTTCCCGCAGCACCGCATACGTGCGCTGCACAAAACTATGCGGACGCGACCCCGGCCGTGGCGCAACATACACAGGACCAATCCCCTGGTGCTGCAACAGACGTTTAATGCGGAAGACGTGGTAAGCATCGCTGACCGCCACGCAACTGTGGAGTCCATTGGCACGCATGATCACAGCCACGCGCGTTGCGGATTGGGCAGTGTCGGCCCCCTGGGTTTCGGCAATCAAATTGCGCTCCGGGATTCCGCGACGCTTCAAGTAATCTAGGCCTACCCCGCCCTCGCTAAAGCTGGGATCGGCTGCAGCACCGCCAGTGGTAATGACAACCGGCGCTAAGCCCTGGCGAAAAAGATCGAACGCGTGATCTAGGCGAGCGCGCAGCACCGGCGAGGGACGGCCCGCGTACTCTGCCGCGCCAAAAACAACGATAGCGTCAGCATGGTGCAATTCCTGCAGAGAAGCCTCATGTGCGATGCCAATACCGGTGAAAATGAGGAATGCGGCCAGCGCCGCCAGCAACAGTCCCTCGAGCCACAGCAGCCATTGGTGCCGAGGTCGCCGTTTGACGGGATCGTCGCTCATCCGTTGGCGAAGAAGGTGGAAATCTCATCTGCAGGGATCGCTCCTTCGCGCATGACGCGCCAGCGCGCCCCTTCGTCGGTCAGGTCAATAATCGTGGAGGCGACGTCACGCGGCGAGGACCCACCATCCACGATGATGCTGATGCGGCCTTGCAGTTGATCGCGCACTTGCTCGGCGCTGGTGCACTCCGACGCTCCGCTCAGATTCGCAGAGGTAGCCGTGATTGGAATGGCCGCGGCCGCCACCACCGCCAACGGAATCTTGGCGTGCGGCACGCGTAGTGCGACGTTGCCAGTATTGGCGGTTACCTTTAATGGCAGGCGCGATCCCGCCTTCACGATGATGGTAAGCGGTCCCGGCCAGTATTTTCGCGCCAGCGCGTAAAACTCCTCGGGAAGAGCCTTGGCCAGTTCCTCGGCCTGGTCGACACTTTCGATGAGCAGCGACAAAGGCTTGTGGCGCGAGCGGGTCTTGATGTCATACACGCGATCGACAGCGCGCAGGTTAAAAGGATCGGCCGCCAATCCATAGAACGTATCGGTTGGCATGCCCAGAACTTCGCCCGCACGAATCTGATCGGCGGCATACTTCACCAATGAAATCTCAGGAGTCTCACTACTGATTTTTAGGATTTCGGCGCGCACAGCGCTCCCTTCATGAGTGCTTCTGCTTCAAGTATTTGCCCGTGGAACCTACCATAATACGGCAAAGAGCCGCAAGGTGGGTGGGCGGCGTATTATCACTCCATATCCCGAATGAAAAAGCGTTTAGAAACCACGCCTGGCGCGGATCGGCTCCGCCGCATCGAAGGGCGCCATAATCCGTTGGTCAAGCAGTTACGCCAGGCATTTTCGCGGGCGGAACTCACCGAACGAGGCGACTGCGCCATCGAAGGCTTGCGCATTCTGGAAGAAGCCATTCGCAGCGGCTTGCGCTTCAGCGTAGTTTTCTTTCGTGAGTCTGCTCAGGACCGGGCCGAACGCTTGCTGCCGCAGATCGGAGCCCAGGTCGAGACCCTGCTGCTGCCGGACAGCTTGTTCGATAGCGTTGTGCCCAGCGAGTCTCCGCAAGGTGTGGCCGCGCTGGTGAGGCTTAAGCAGTTTTCGCTGAACGATATCATGGAGCGGTTTGAGGTGGGACCAATCATCGTGCTCGCCGGATTGCAGGACCCGGGCAATCTGGGCACAATTCTGCGCTCGGCAGAGGCGTTTGGAAGCGCGGGAGTGGTCTTGGGAGAAGGCACGGTTAGCCCTTTCAACTCAAAGGTGATTCGCGCGTCAGCCGGATCTGTGTTTCGTCTCCCGATTGTGCACGCACAGCGCGGAGCGGGAAAGTTAGGGGCAGTAAAGCTCGAGGAAGTTGCACAGAGGTTTCGAGAACGAGGCGTTCGTCAGCTCGCGACCTCTTCGCACAAGGGGACGCCGTTGGATCAGGCGGACTTGAAGGGTGCTACGGCGATCTTCTTCGGCAACGAAGGTGCTGGCTTGCCCCGCGAAATTATGGCGAGAATGGATGAGACCATCGCCATCCCGCACACTTCGCAGGTGGAATCTCTCAACGCCGGCGTGGCTGCGAGCATCGTATTGTATGAAGCAGCGCGGCAGAGGACAAACAACTCTTAGCCGTTAGCTCTTGGCTTTTAGCTAAGAGCCAAAGGCCAGGAGCTGAGAGCAAACCTCATGGGACTCTTCCAGCCCATCCCGAATGTCGACAGAGCCACCGACCGCACGCGGCCGCTGGCCGACCGCATGCGTCCGCGCACGCTCGAAGAATATGCCGGGCAGGACCATCTGATCGGCCCTGGAAAGCCGCTGCGCACGCAGATCGAGCACGACGATGCGGGTTCGCTCATTTTATGGGGACCGCCGGGCACCGGCAAAACAACGCTAGCCAAGATCATCGCGAACATGACCAAAGCGGAGTTCATCGAATTCTCTGCCGTTCTCGCCGGGGTCAAAGAAATCAAGCAGGTCATGGCCGATGCCGAGCGGGCCCGCCAGTACGGCACCCGCACCATCGTCTTCATCGATGAAATCCACCGGTTCAATAAAGCGCAACAAGACGCATTTCTGCCCCATGTGGAAAAAGGAAATATCCGGTTGATTGGAGCCACGACCGAGAATCCCTCGTTTGAAATTAACGGCGCGTTGCTCTCGCGCTGCCGGGTTTATGTTTTGCAGCCGTTGACCGAAGACCAGATCGTGCAACTGCTCAAGCGCGCTCTTACGGACGACGAGCGCGGTCTCGGCTCGGTGAAGTTGCTGGCATCCGACGAGGTGCTCAAGAAAATCGCCAGCTATACCAGCGGCGACGCGCGCAGCGCCTACAACGTGCTGGAAGTGGCAGCGGGGCTGGCGCAACAGGCCGGAGGCAAGGCGGCGGAAATCACGGACGACATTATTCGCGACGCCCTGCAAAAGCGCACTCTGCTTTACGACAAGGCCGGGGAAGAACACTACAACCTGATTTCGGCGCTGCACAAATCCGTACGCAATAGCGATCCTGACGCCGCTCTTTATTGGCTGGGCCGTATGGTCGAAGCCGGCGAAGACCCGCTTTACATCGCGCGCCGAGTGGTGCGCATGGCGGTGGAGGATATCGGCCTCGCCGATCCGAATGCTCTTTCTCTGTGCATGGCCGCGCGCGATGCCGTGGATTTCATTGGCATGCCCGCAGGCAATCTCGCGCTCGCGCAGGCGGTCGTTTATCTCTCGGTCGCGCCAAAATCAAACGCGCTCTATACCGCTTACGGCGATGTGCAGCGCGAGATTGAACAAACCGCCGCCGAGCCCGTGCCCCTGCATTTGCGCAACGCGCCGACCGGATTGATGAAAGGTCTGGGGTACGGCAAAAACTATCAATATGCACACGACCTTGAAGGCAAGGTCGCGAACATGCAATGCCTGCCCGACAATCTGCGGGGCCGCGTCTATTATCGTCCGACGAGCGAGGGCGTCGAAAAACGCATCCGCGACCGCATGGAAGAAATAAAGAAACTACGCTCACCGTCCGCTGCAAACAGACCTGCGCCTTCCAAAGAAGAATCCTAGACCCACCATCCCTCATCTGATAGGCATCGCGGTTTTTCCTCACTTTGACATCAAGCTCAGGAGGTCCGATCTCGTGGCTGCGACCCCAAACTTCACCGCCGAACCCGTTCCCGTTCGACCGTTAAGAGCCGATCAGGTGGACGAGCTACAGAAGCTGCAAAAAGCAGCGCAAAAGATCACGTCGATCCTCGACCTCGATCAGCTCATCGACAATATCGTGAACGATGTGGCGCATTCCTTCGGCTGCGTCGAAGCCGGCATTTATCTGCACGATGAGGCGCGTGGCGATATGGTTCTCGCGGGAGTACATGGATGCAGCGTGAACGGCAAAGGATTTCGTTTAAAGATTGGTAAAGAGGGGATGGTCGGCTATGTTGCCTCCACCGGCCAGATGCGCTACGCGCCAGACGTTCGCAAAGACGAATATTACTCGGCCTGCGAAGAATCGACCCTCTCCGAGGTTGCGATCCCTCTGCACGTGGGCGAGCGGTTGGTGGGTGTTTTCACCGCGTCCCATCCCGAACTGGATGCATTTCCGCGGGAGCAATTGCGGCTGCTTCAGGCCCTTTGTGATCATGTGGCAGTCGCGGTGCACAATGCGCGCCGGTTCCAATCAGAACGCGCGGAACGGGAAATTATGAGCCGCGAGGCCCAGGAGGCCCGGCTCATGCAGCAAGCTTTGTTGCCTAAGGCCTCGCCTTATATTCCGGGCTTTGTCATTTCCGGACTCACGGTTCCAGCCGGCGCCGTCGGCGGCGACTGGTACGACTTCATTTGTTTTCCCGATGGCCGCCTGGGTCTGGTTTTGGCGGATGTTTCGGGAAAAGGAACAGCAGCAGCGCTGTTGATGTCAGCGACTCGGGGAATGCTTCGGTCCCTGGCTGAGGCCTGCTGCACTCCCGGTGAGGTATTGACTAAGCTCAATGGATTATTGGTTGAAGATTTTCCAGCGGGAAAGTTCGTCACTTTGATTTACGCCGTGCTCGATCCCACAACTCGCAACGTGACCTTTGCCAATGCAGGACACCTGCATCCACTTTTTATTGATGACCAGGGAGCACACTTTCTCGACACCGAACGCGGGCTTCCCCTCGGCATAAGCTGCGGAGACTATTCCGAAACCGAAGTCAATCTATCGGAAGGATCACGGCTCGTGTTTTATAGCGATGGAATCACCGAAGCCGAAAACCGCGAAGATCAGGAATATGGCCTTAACAGGCTGACGCAGCACGCGATGAGTCCGGGGGCCTCGGCCGTGAGCATCGTTGATGACGTCCGGTCCTTCGTGAATGGGTCCGTCGTGCGCGACGACGCGACTGTCGTGTTCGTTGGAGTCGGGCACTAACGATATCTGGACTTACCGGAATCGCTCCCAGTGATCTTTCAGGATGCACCGGTCCATTACTACGAATATTCCGGCGCTGCGCGCCTTCTCGGCGGCTTTTTCATGAACCACATCTTCCTGCATCCAGATGGCGGGAACTTTTAACTGGATGGCCTGATCCACAATTTCTTCGACGAATTCCGGTCGCCGGAAAATATTCACGATGTCGATCTTCTCGGGCACCTCAAGTAGCGTAGGGTATGCCTTCTCTCCGAGACAGGATTCGAGTTGCGGATTCACCGGGACAATGCGATATCCCTGGCTTTGCATATAAGCCGCAACACCGTAACTGGGCCGCATGGGATTGTCGGAAAGTCCAACCACGGCAATGACCCGTGCACGCTTCAACAGTTCGGTAACCGGATCGCTCTGCGGCAAAGAGACCATACAATTCTTTTCTATTTTCTGTTCGCCATATCCAGCTTCTGCTTGTACATTTTCAGCGCCAGCTTTCGCACCGTTTCCGAAACTTCCTTATTCGCGGAAATGTTCTTCAAGTCCTGCGTCATCAGATGCTTCATCAGTCCTAGCCCGAGATCGAGCGGGGTGCGCGGGTTCGACACCAGATTGCGGACCACAATGTAGTTTTTCATGAAACGGCGCTTCAGCGGAATCTGACGCAGCACAGCTTCCAGAACGTTCTTTTGCAAAGCAAATTTTTCCACTTCGCCGTCGGAAATTTTGGGGGCATCGAGAACAGCCAGAGCTACCACTTTGGTTCCGTCGCGAATCAGGATCGAACGTTCCTCTTTATTGCCCTTCATCGCCAGTTGAATGCGGCCTTTCACATCAAGGCGGTTAATTTTCTGCACCGCATTATCGCGCTTGCTGGGATCAATAAATGCAGCCGCGGCCCTCGCAGCTGGCTTGGCTGCCGCCGCGGGACCAGCTGGGGCTTTCGCTGGCTCGGGGGGTGTCTTAGCCATTTCTCTATTTTCCACCACCGGAAAATAATCCGACCCCAGCAGATCCACGATGCCGCCTACCGGCTGGAATGGCTTGTCTTTTTCCGCCGCAATCTCGGTCGCGTGTTCGACAAGATAGGCAGATACGGCTTCGTCAGGAACATCTGCCGCCGCTTCGTCGGCTTCGACGCTTGTAACTATGTTTGATCCGGCCGGGTCCGCTGCTGGTGCTGCGTCCGGGTCGTTCTGGGCCCCCGGCGTCGTGGGCTGGCCGGCCTTGATCAGTTGGGCTACCGCAGCGGCTTCGTCGCCCTTCAAATAAGGATTCGATCTCAGCGAGTCCAGAATTCCCGCGGAAGACCTCACCCGGGCACTCTGCAACATGGTGACAATCGATTCCTGAGATGCCCCGAGAGCGAACTTGGCTAGTTCACTGTCGGAGACAGATGGATTTTCCAACAGAGCAGGAAGAAGTCTAGGGCGAATGTTTTCGGGGGCGATCAGGTAGTCCAGCACTTCGCGCGGAGTCTTCGGATCGGACGCTGCAGCCAGCGAAGCCTTCTCATCCCACCCGGCGAGAGTTATGCGGGCGGTATCGCCGAAAATCTTATTGTGTTTTGCGAGGTAGACAAGAATCTCAATGTTCTCGTCGGCAGGAACGGACAACGCCCCCTTCGCCGCAAACTGCATCATGTTCGATGCCAACTTGGAGGCGCGAATTAAATCGATGGTGCGCGGCATTCGTTCAACTCCAGGTTCAACTTGGGGTTCGTCCCCCGGAATCCGGATGAGCCAGACTCGCTCTCGCTTCAAGCTCCCGGACGGCGAGTTCCAGTTCCCCAATCAATCGATTCGGCTTGCGAAGAAATTCTTCCAACAAACTCCGATAGTACCAAAGAGTGCCCTCGCGTCCACCGTTGAAGCGCGCCCATATTGACTCTCCGACTTCCCGGTAATCGGCAAGAATCGAGCGCACATTATTTAGTTTGTCCGCGGCTGAGACCAGGCGAGTTTCCGCATCCGTTTTCTTCAAATGGCGGATATAAGTCTCTTTTCGTTCCCGCCATGGCGGCTTGGGATCGGTGAAAGAATCGGTGCAGCCCTCGACAATCTTCGCCACGCGAGACCCGAACTTTCGGCCGACTTCGTTGAGCATCGGCACACCACCGCAATCTTCGACTACATCGTGAAGCAGCGCTGCGATCGCCATATCTTCATCGCCGCCAAACTCCAGCACTAGCGACCCAACCCCCATCAGGTGCGCGATGTAAGGGATCTTCGAAGCTTTGCGTGTTTGGCCGGAATGCTTATCAGCGGCAAAAAGAAATGCCCGCCGGAAACGTGGCCCCAGCTTCACGACTGACTTCTGTTTCGCCGGTCTTTTTGATCTCTGCACCGTCAAGCCTGTTTCTCCGCGCGCCGCGCCAGCAGATACGCCCGGATGAAGGGCTGCAGATCGCCGTCGAGCACGCGGTCTACATCGCCGACCTCCGCTTTCGTTCGATGGTCCTTGATCATGCGATAAGGCTGCAGCACATACGAACGAATCTGCGAGCCGAAGTCGTTATCAAGTTTGGAATCCTCAATTTTCTTCGTCGCCGCGCGCTTCTTCTCCATCTCGAATTCGTAAAGCTTCGAGCGCAGCATACTCATGGCGCGTTCGCGATTCTTATGCTGCGATCGTTCGTTCTGGCAACTGGCTACCAGGCCGGTGGCGATATGCGTGATGCGCACCGCCGAATCTGTCGTATTCACGTGCTGCCCGCCCTTGCCGCTGGAACGGTATGTATCTGTTCGAATATCCTCGGGCTTGATGATCACTTCAATGGTGTCGTCGATTTCCGGGGAGACGAACACGCTGGCAAATGATGTATGCCGACGCTTCGCTTGATCGAACGGCGAAATCCGCACCAGCCGGTGCACGCCGATTTCGCTGCTCAGCAATCCAAACGCGTAGTCGCCGTTTACCGCAAATGTAGCCGACTTTAACCCCGCCTCTTCGCCCGGCTGATAGTCGTACAAAATGGTTTCGAAGCCTTGCCGCTCCGCCCATCGCAGATACATGCGCAGCAGCATGTCAGCCCAGTCCTGCGACTCCGTCCCGCCCGCGCCGGGATGAATTGTAACGATGGCGTTGAGCTGATCGTTTTCGCCGGAAAGAAGCGTTTCGGTTTCCAGTTTGTCGACCAACTCGCGCAGCGAGTCAAGTTCGCGGCGCAATTCGCCGTCGACCGTTTCTCCCTCTTTGGCGAGTTCAAAGTAAGCTGCGATATCGTCGGAGCGGCGCCCTAAGTCTGCATCCGTCGTAAGTAAGTGCTCGAGGCGTTTTTTCTCGCGCATTACCTGTTTCGAACGTTGCGGATCAGACCACAAATTCGGGTCCGAGGACTGCTTCTCGATTTCAGCTAGTTGCGGACGGAGCTTGTCCGCGTCAAAGATACTCCCGGAGTTCACGAACCTTTTTGTTGAGCAACCCGTATTCCTGTTCGAACTCTTGATTCATGAGGATGCTTCCGCTTTCTTGCGTGTCTTGTTAACCCCGAAGCGCGTGAGCAGCGCCCCTGCTGAAATTATCGCACACAGCCAAGCGAACCAGTCTCCGTGCCGCGTGTAGAAAGTGGTTACGGAAGTGAGAGCGTAAGGGGCCATCAGTACATCGCGCACTTTGCGCGGAAGCCGCGACACAACTCGGCCGTAGGGATCAATCGAGGCGGTCACTCCTGTATTCGTGGCACTTAAGATCCACCGGTCGTTTTCAATAGCCCGCATGCGCGTTTGATTCAGGTGCTGCGCATAGGCACCACTGTCGCCATACCAGCCGTCGTTCGAAAGATTGACTAAGACTTGCGCCCCCCGATCCGCGAACTCGCGGACCTCGCCGGGAAATACAGATTCATAACAGATGAACGTTCCCAGGCGTTCGGCGCCAGCCTCAAGCGGGGCTCGCGAAACTCCCGTCTGAAATGATCCCACCTCTTTGGTCAGCCCTCCGGCAAATGCGAACAGACGAGGGAACGGAAGATATTCTCCGAAAGGAACCAGGTGAATTTTGTCGTAGCGCGCGGTCCATTCTCCCAAAGGACTCACGAGCACAGCGGAGTTGAACACCTCAGAAGTCGACGTCCCACTGTGCATTGCGGGAACATTTCCGATGGCGCCGGTCACCACCCAACTGTCGGCGTCCCGCGCCATCTGGCTAACCGGCTCGCGAAATAATGGATCGCTGGTAAAAAATGGCGCGGGAGATTCCGGCCACACAATTAAATTTGGCCTGACTGCGTTCGACTCTGGCGTAGCTTTTGAAGCGCCTTTGACGCTGAGATCGATAAGCTCTCGCAGGGTGCGCTCGAAGGCGTCGCGCGTCCAGTTCGCATCAACCGGAAGATTCTCCTGCACCAGAAGGGCGGCGTGATCCGCAGGAACCGCAGGAGGATCAACCAGCCGTCCAGCCTGTAGAACCCCGGCCGCTACCAACGCTGCAATAAATAACGTACCGCGCTTTTTTTTTGGCACCAGGAATGCCGCTGCAACCGCGATATTGACCAGCATAATTTCGAACGAGACACCGTATATGCCGGTCCAACTGGTAATGCGGCTGAGCGAAATGTTGTCAACCTGCGCCGTGCCCAGCAGGTTCCAGGGAAACCCCGTAACCAGCGTGCGAGCCAATTCCACCGCCACCCAAAGAAACGGCGCAGCCACGAGGACGATGCGGTTGTCGCGACCGGAGCCGGCGGCAAGGCTCAATAACAATCCAAACAGACCGTGATACAGGCCGAGATAAAGGCAAAAAAGAAACAGCGCAAGCAAAGCGAACGGAACGCTTAGCCCTCCGTATTGGTGCATCGTGTCATAAATCCAGTAGCAGGTACCCGCGTACCAGAGAATTCCAGAGGCATATGCGAGGGAAAAAGCCTGCATTGGTTTCGCGGCCTCAAGTTGAACGGAACCATTGATCTCGAGTGCGCCTACCGGTCGCGCCCGCAAGATAGCCACGATAAGCGGGGCGAAAGCCACCCAGGAAAGCACATAAACGCCAGGAAGTGGAAAAATGAGCACTTGCAACAAAGAGGAAAGAACGACGAGTAGCCATGCTCTGGAATGAATTTGCCGCACGGGGAAGAATAACAAACGCAGTTCTCAGTTCTCTGTTGTCAGTTCTCAGACACCCTTTTGCAAATGTGAGCGCGAACGAACTCGGCTATTTCCGCCGTTACGTAGGTTGGCGGCACGACTCGGAATATGGGCCGCCGAGCAACCGGCTTTAGCGAAACTCCGAGCCAACCCACGCCTGAAGGACTCGAATCCTCGTGAAGGATCACGGCGCTAGCGCGGTCCAAAAATTCCCGTGCCGAAGTCTTGAAATCCTCCGTACCCGGATCAAGGACGGTTAGATATAAATCCGGCCGCATAAACTTCAGCACGCTGTTCGATTCGATAATCATATGTCGCGATTGCTCGGTCCGTTTTCGCAGCGCCGGCATGGCTTCCGCGAGCCTGCCCTGCTCAGTTCGCACCCATAGTGATCGAGCCGCGCCTGCCAGGAGAAAGCGCGACGTATCCGAATCTCCCGAGAGGTTTTTCTCCTCCGATATCGCCCAACTGTGATCCGCAGTGGCACAATCGCAGGGCGCTCCATTTGCGGAACAGACTCCGTGCCCATATTGCGTAATCTTCACAGCAGTCCATTCGTATTCTCGCAATGCGGAAATCAAGCCGGCCACTACGCTGGTCTTTCCCACGCTTCGCGAATGTCCGCCAACCACGACGATCGCCACAGTTACCTCTTTTTCCCCAGTCGCGCCAGCGCCGCTAACTGTTTCAGATATTGCCGCACCGGCTGGGCTGGAGTCCCCCAGAAGGCCACGCCCCTGCCACGCAAAATCTTATTGGGCAGCACACCACCTTGCCCACCCAGCATCACTCCTTCTTCAATGCGCGCGTGTTCGCCAATCCCGACCTGCCCTCCGAGCACCACATTATTCTCAATCACGATGCTACCGGAAAGTCCGGTTTGCGCTGCGATCACAACATTTTGGCCGATCCGGCAGTTGTGCCCGATGTGCACAAGGTTATCAATTTTCGTTCCCCGGCCAATGCGAGTTTCGTCGAGAGCGCCACGGTCGATAGTGGTGTTCGCTCCGATCTCGACATCGTCTTCCACTATCAACTTGCCGACTTGGGGAAATTTTTCGTAGCGGCCGCTTTTCCGATCGCGTACATATCCGAAACCATCGCTACCCAGAACCGCGCCCGCATGTACGATAACTCGATCTCCAAGGAGCGTGCCCGCATAAATGGTGACGTTGGGATAGATTTCACAGTTCCGTCCAATCTTTGCTCCACGCCCAATCACGCAGCCCGCGCCGATCCGGCTATCGTCGCCTATTTCGGCATCGCCCGCAATGACGACGCGCTCGCCCACAACCGCCCCTGGCGCAATCTGAGACGAATGATCCACCATTGCAGTCGCGTGGATACTCTTTTCTCTTTCGTGGCGATCGGCACCCTTCTGCAGAAAACGCGCTGCCCGCGCGAAGCTGAGCTTGGGATGAGCGCTGATCAGCAGCGGCTTGCCCTTTGAATTCGCGGCGAACTCGCCTGCGATCACTGCACCTGCTTTCGATTTCAACGCGGACACAAGATATTTCTCCTCTTCCACGAACACCAGATCACTTTCCGAGGCTGAATCGATGCTTGCCACTCCCTCCAGTTGAAGATTCTCATCTCCTTCCAGGCGAGCTTCAACGGCATCGGAAAGATCTCGCAACGAGCGCTTCATCGCTCCCACTCTATAGCAGACCACCGATATGACGAAAGTGCTGTTCGAATCGCACCGTCATGCTGATCTGGAGAACCCGCAGGCCTACAATTATTGGATGGAACGGAAAATCTTTTGGATGGTTTTCACCGTGCTCGGCCTGCTGGCGGATTTTCTGCTCCCGCTTTGGTGGGGCCTGGCCGCAACCCTCCCGGCCCTCTTTATCGCTTGGTGGGTCGCCTACCGCAGCGAGTGGTTCTGAAATTAGAAAACGTCAAGATACCTGCGTCATGGTAAAGCTTTGGCCACTTGCGTTGCACTCGCTGGCGCCGGTCACCGCCCATGTGCCGGTGATCGAACCGCCGGAGAGGGTTAGGCCGCTGCTGGTGGCGGTGTTGGTGCCGGTTACGGTTCCGTTCAGGGTGAGAGTATTGCCGCCCGATGCTACCGTGTAGGTAAAAGTTCCAGTCACCGCGTTATTGCTTGTATTGGTGGTCAACACCATCGAACCGGTCGGTGTTCCTCCGGTTATAGGGAAGCACGGCCCGTTTGTAAGAAACTGAAAGTAGGTAATGCTTAACGAACCATTGCCGTTCACTGTGAACTGAGTAGTAAAGCTGAATCCCGAGGCTTCCCCGGTTCCCCCCGGCAAGTCCGCGCTCCAGACCCCCCCAGCCGCCGTTTGCGTAGTGGTCGTTGTGCTGCTGCAACCATTGAGCATGAGCGTGACCAGCAGCAGAATTGCGACTTCTTTCATGAAACTCCTTGATCCTGGACCTGACTAAAACGACTTCTGGTGCGGGATTTTCTGATGCAAGATTACAGAGATGCGGGCTGACTGGTCAATGGATGCAAGACGTGAAAGGGTCTTCTTAAACTGCGCTGTCATCCTATGTCTCCAGCAATTTCAGCTTTTGTCTGTCCCCAACGCTTCGGAATGCGCCACATTTCACTTCGCTCAGAGTCCGGCTTCGATGCGCGAGCGGGGGTCCAGGTAGTCGCGCAGCGCGTCGCCGATGAAGTTGAACGATAGTACGGCCAGCATCACGGCAAGCGCGGGAAAAATCACCAGATGGGGCGCATCGAACAGGTGGGCTCGGCCGTCGTTGAGCATGGCTCCCCAGCTCGCGGTGGGCGGCGGCACGCCAAGTCCAAGAAAGCTCATGGTGGCTTCGGCGAGAATCGCCCCCGCCATGCCTATGGCAGCCTGCACGATTACAGGCTGAATAATGTTAGGCAGAATGTGACGAAGGATGATACGCAGGTCGCTGGCGCCAAGAGCTCGGGCAGCCTCCACGAATTCGCGCTCGCGAGCGGCCAGCACTTGTCCGCGAACCAGGCGAGCGTACCCCACCCATCCTCCGAGCGAAAGAGCCAGAACGAGATTGAAAATGCCGGGGCCGCGGAGGGCGACGAATGCAATTGCCAGCAGAATGCCAGGGAACGAGAGAAAGGCGTTCATCAAAACAACGTTCACGAAGCGGTCGATGCCCCCGCCGTAGTACCCCGCGATGGAACCGATGATGAGTCCCAGCGCGAGCGACGCAAGGACGACACAGCCTCCGACCAGCATCGAGATGCGCGCGCCAAAAACAATGCGCGAGAAAATATCGCGCCCCAGTTCGTCCGTGCCGAAAATGTGAGCGTGCGACGGACGCTCGAGACGTGCGGGAAGATTAATAAACGCGGGATCTTGCGGCGCGATCCAGGGCGCAAACATGGCGAAAACAATGAAGACAATGACCAACACGACGCCCGTGGCCGCCAGTGGGTTGTGGCGAACATTTACGGCTAACGAGTGTCGCAATGAGATGGCAGCAGTAGACATCACCCAATATTAAATCGCTGGACGCTCTTGTGACTGCTGGCAGGATATGTTCTCATAAGGGAACTGTTGGGCCGCATGCCTGTATGTGCGCCCGTAACCTCCACCCCTAGCCTAGATTCTCAGGAGGAAAATCATGAATAAAGTCTCGTACATTCCGAAAGACTACAACTCCGTTACACCGTACCTGATCGTCAAAGGCGCCGCAAACGCCATTGAATATTACAAGAAAGTTTTTGGAGCGACGGAAACTGTTCGCATGAACGGCCCGGACGGCAAGGTCGGTCACGCCGAGTTGAAAATCGGCGACTCGCACATCATGTTGGCAGACGAAAATCCAAGCATGGGGCAGGGACACACCAGTCCCGCCACTGTTGGCGGTAGCCCAGTGAGCCTCTATGTCTACCTTCCCGACGTTGATCGCGTGGTCGAGAAAGCGGCGGCCGAGGGAGCGAAAATCCTGAAGCCGGTGCAGGACCAGTTCTACGGAGACCGCAATGGCTTCATTCAAGATCCATTCGGACACCTCTGGGGCGTTGCTACTCACGTGGAAGATGTATCGCCTGCGGATATGGCAGAACGGATGAAGAAGATGATGCAGGCGGCGTAGCTTTGATTGAACCGTAGGCGGGGCCACCATGCCCCGCCATTTTCGCATTTTCGCTCGTTCACGCACTCACCTACTGCCGATCCTCGGGTTCGCCACCGAATACAGCACATCCGTCAGAAAATTCACTGCGACGTACGTCAATCCAATCGCTAGGATGCAGCCTTGCACCAGATAGTAGTCGCGGTTCGAGATGGCTTGAATCGTTAAGCGGCCGATGCCGGGCCAGGAGAAGATGGTCTCGGTAACGATTGCGCCTGCCAGCAGCGCGCCAAATTGCAGGCCTAGCACGGTGATAATGGGGATCATAGCGTTGCGCAGGGCGTGGCGGTAGACGACGGTGCGCTCGGGCAGGCCTTTGGCGCGGGCCGTGCGGATGTAATCCTGGCTGAGCTCTTCGAGCATGGAGGTGCGCACCATGCGGGTGAGGATGGCGGCGAGCGCTCCTCCCATGGTGATGGAGGGCAGCACGAGGTTGGCAAAGGAGCCGGCGCCGGAGACGGGAAGCCATCCCAGCTTGATAGCGAAGAGAAGAATCAGGATGGGGCCGAGCGCGAAGTTGGGGAACGACAAGCCGAAGAGGCTGACTACGCTAAGCAGGCGATCGTCCCAGCGGTTGCGGCGCTGCGCCGAGCGCACGCCGGCCGGAATCGACAAAATGATGGCGACTAAGAGCGATGCCAGCGTGAGTTGCAGCGTGTAGGGATAGCGCTGCGTCAGAAGGCGCGTTACGCTCTGGTTGTAACGAAACGACGGACCAAGGTCGCCGTGCAGGACGCCCTTCCAATAGTGGATATATTGCTCGCCGAGCGGCGCGTCGAGGCCGTAGGCGTGGCGTGTGGCTGCGATATCAGCGGGCGGCGCGCCTTCGCCCAGCATTTGCTGAATGGGATCTCCGGGGACCAGGTGAATTAGGAGGAATACGAGGCTTACGACCAGCCAGATCACCGGCACGGTGTACAGGACGCGTTGGAGAAGGGCTTTCGGCATTCGGCCTCAGCCATCGGCCTTCAGCTTCACGTAGGAAGGTGTCATTGTAGAGCAATCTCGAGGCGTGCGATTAGTCGTCATGGTGCTAATATCCGGCGGCATTGAGGTTCCAAACGATATCCTCTTCGCATTCCTCTCTCTAGGGGATGAAACATTCAGCCGACGCCCGAAAGCTGAAGCCCGGAGCCGCACCTCAATCCCCGGTTTGCTTCGCGGTCTGGGCTTTGCCATCGATATTTTCCGTTTTTTCTATCTTGACTTTGGCGATACGGTGACCTTCCATCTCTTCGACGGTATAGCGATGGCCTTCGTATTCGAAGGATTCGCCGAGGTACGGAATGCGCTGCAGTCGGGCCAGTACGAATCCGGCGAGGGTTTCAAATCCAGCATCGCGGGGAAGGAGCAGGTCGTACTGGGTTTCGAGGTCACGAATGTTCACCGCGCCTTCGAGCACGAGAACAGATTCGTCCGCCAGCGCCGGTTCCGGGGTTGCGACGTCGAATTCGTCTTCGATGTCGCCGACTAATTGCTCCAGAATATCGTCGACCGTGATTACTCCGGCGGTGGAACCGAATTCGTCGACGACAACAGCCAAGTGGCGTCGGCGCTCCTTGAATTCAGCCAAAAGCTCCGCCAAGACTTTGGTTTCGGGAACGACCAGAACGTCGTGCATGATCTGGCCGATCTGCGTGCGGGCGATGCGCGAGGCGACAGGTTGGCCCAGATTGACCAGCCGGAGCCGCACCCAGCGAACGAGTTCCTTGTAATAGAGAACGCCGACAATGTGTTCCGGTCCACTCTGCGGATCATAAACGGGAATGCGCGAGTGTTGGCCTTCTACTACGCGATTGAGGGCTTCGTCCAGCGTAAGATCAGATGGCAAAGAAAAGATATCCGGACGCGCCACCATGACTTCGCGAACGGTGATGCTATCGAGTTCGATCGCGTTGTGGATCATCTCTTCCTGCGACTCTGGGATCTGTCCGAACTGGCGGCTGGCCGTAACGATCAGCTTGAGTTCATCCGGAGAGTGGACGGCGCCACCACGACGAGTGTCACGCGCTCCGAAAAGTCTCAGCACCAGGCTGCCAGACTGCCGCATGAAAAAGAGTACAGGACGCGTGATGGTCAAGAACGCTTCCATGGGCGCGGCTACAGCCAGGGCAATCTGCTCGGCGCGCTGCAGCGCCAACGTCTTCGGCACCAGCTCGCCTAATAGGACATGAAGGTAGGTGATCAGGGTGAATGCGATGACGATGGCAATGCCGTGAGCGTAAACCGCGGCGTGAGGAACGTCTTGCACAAACCTGAGCGACTCGACCAGGCGCGCGACCATGGGTTCGCCGATCCAGCCTAGAGTGAGGCTGACCATGGTGATCCCCAGCTGCACACCATTGACAACTTCGTCGAGATGCTGGTGCAGGCGCTGGACGATGCGAGCGCTGATGCGGCCGGACGCGATAAGCTGTTGAATGCGGGTATCGCGAATGCTGACCAGAGAAAACTCAGCAGCCGCAAAAAACGCATTCGCCGCTACCAGGAGAAGAATCAGCAGCACCCGGAGCAGCACAAAGGCGATCATGGATGCGCAATTCTAACATTCCAAAGGGGCTGGAAGTACGAAGTGTAGCGTTCCGGCAGCCTCCTGAAATGGTTCAGCAGACACGATTCAGAGGACCTAGGGTAAAGCTTTGGGGTCTGGTGGCTAACCATTTTGCTATGACAACGGTCTAACTGAGAGGTGGCAACAGCATCTCTGCCACCAGTCGCTCGGTTTTCAGTTCGAAATCTCTGGAACAAAGATAGCTTCGCCTGCGTACAAGACGGTGAGAGCTCACAACGGCTCTTCAGTAAGAATTGCCAGCGTGCATTAGGAGGCGGTCGTGAACGGAAACGGAAATAATAAGAAGAAACGTCGCAGACTTTTTATTTATGGCGGCATCGGGTTGGCTCTCGTCCTTCTAATCGCAATAGGCGTATTCGCCGCGACGCGCGGTGGAACCAAGATCGATCCCTCGAAGCTGGCAAAGGTGGAAAAAGGCGACTTGGCCAAGAGCGTAGTGGCGACCGGCAAGGTCACGCCCATCATCAAGGTCGAAGTGAAATCGAAAGCCAGCGGCATCGTGAAGAAGTTACTGGTCGATTACGGCGATCGTGTGAAGAAAGGCCAGTTGCTCGCCCAACTTGACAAAGTCGAGATCGAAGCGCAAGTCGACCAGTCGCGTGCGTCGCTGGAGGCGGCTCAGGCCAACTTGAACAGCACTCACGCTGACCTTGAGCGGGCCAAAGTGGATGCGGAAGGTCCAGATGTCCCACTGCTTAAGCGTGCTTATGATCGCGCGATGGGCATGGCGAAGGATGGAGTAGTTTCCGCTTCGGCGCTGGACGATGCCGAAAAAAATTACGAACTGGCCCTGAACAAGCAGAACGTATCGAAGGCGCAGGTAACAGTTCTGCGAGCAAAGATTGCGCAGGCGCAGGCTCAAGTGGCGCAGGACCAGGCCAACCTGAAGCAACTCGATGAGCAACTCAGCTATACCGACATCGTTTCGCCCATCGATGGAATCGTGCTCTCGCGCGACGTGCAACTGGGCGACGCTGTCAGCTCGATTCTGGTGTTGGGATCGTCGGCCACACTAGTGATGACTCTGGGCGACACCAGCGAAGTTTACGTGAAGGGAAAAGTGGACGAAAGCGACATTGGCAAGGTCTATCTGGGCCAGCCGGCGCGAATCAAAGTGGAATCTTTTAAAGACAAGACTTTCACCGGCAAGGTAACAAAGATTTCTCCCATGGGCGTGGAGAAAGACAACGTCACTACATTTGAAGTGCGGGTTTCGATTCAGAACCCGGGAGGCGAACTGAAGGCCGAGATGACCGCGAACGCAGAGATCATTCTGGAAGAACACAAGAACGTGTTGCAGATTCCGGAGGGCGCCATCCTTTACGACAAGGATAAAAAAGCGTCGGTAGAAATTCCCGACCCCAAGGGCAAGGAAGGCAAGAATAAAATTGCCGTCAATATCGGGATTTCAAACGGGGCTAAGACGGAACTGCTCAGTGGCTTGAAGGAAGGCGATCAGGTAGTACTGCAGTAGGGCAGATATAGGCTTCGGTTGAGGGACTTCGGCGGTAACAGACTGCACTTCTCGCGGAGTTAACCGACATGGATAAAGCATTCATCTCCCGAATTTCGGCTTCGATTCTCGTAACGTTGCTGGCTTGCACTTCTGCCATCGCTTCGACCCCGCAAGGAACATTCGAGAAAACCTTTCAGGTCAGCGGGCCGGTCGATCTGGAGGTGCAAACTCGTGCAGGCGATATTATCGTCCGCAGCGGTGAGGCTGGTTCCGTCACGGTTCGCGGCAAAATTTTTGTTGGAGACCGCTGGCTGTCAGGAAATCGCCATGCTGACGTGAGCGATATCGAACAGCATCCTCCGTTGCGGCAGGAGGGCAACAGCATCCACATCGACAACGTGAATGCTCGCAACATTTCCGTGGATTACGAGATCACAGTCCCAGCCGACACCGCAGTCCGTACTCATAGCGGTTCCGGCGATCAGATCATTGAAGGCACGCATGGCGACGTCGACCTGCAGAGTGGATCGGGAAACATGAAGCTCGCGCGACTTACGGGAGACATTCACCTGCAGACGGGCTCCGGCGACATGCGCGCCCGTGAGATTTCAGGGCCAGTTCGCGGGGGCACGGGCAGCGGAAACATTGAACTGGAAGAAACTGGAACCGGCGATGTTGATCTGCACACAGGTTCCGGCAACATTACCGGGCAGGGCATTCAGGGCGCGTTTCGCGCCGAGGCGGGCAGCGGCGATATTAGTGCCGAAGGAACTCAGTCGGGCACATGGACAATTAAAACTGGTTCGGGCAACGTGCATGTCCGCTTTCCGGCGAATGCCGCCTTCGACGCGGATATCTCCACTGGCTCCGGCACCTTGAGTGTGCATGCACCCATCACGATGACGGTGCAAGGCCGCATCCAGGAAACGCGCAAGGAAATTCATGGCAAAGTCCGCGGCGGCGGCCCGTTGCTCACAGTGCGTACCGGCTCCGGCGACATACACATCCAATAGCGGTGTTTTAGTGGTCAAGGTTCAATGACATTCGTCTAATTCGAGGCCCTTTCTGCCCACTAGCGACTGATTACTGCCCACAGCCTTATCAATTACCTCCGTACCTTGACTCAGCTGTTCTCAGCAGTTACTTTCGACCTCTGGGAGTGCTGTGTCTTCCATCCGAGAGGAAACTTTGGCGAATCGTCCGATCATTACGCTGACCACCGATTTCGGCACCAACGACCATTTTGTAGGCACTATGAAGGGAGTCATTCTCGACATTGTGCCCGAGGCGCAGATCATCGATATCTGCCACTCCGTACAGGCATTCGACGTGCTTGATGGCGCGCTTACCATTTCGCAGGCGTATTCGTACTTCCCTTCCCGGACCGTGCATGTAGTGATTGTGGATCCGGGCGTCGGCACGGCGCGGCGGCCGATTCTGGCTTCGAGTGACAAACATCATTTTGTCGCGCCCGACAATGGTGTGCTTTCTCTGGTCTACGCGCGCGAAGAGCGTATGCACGTCCGGCATATCACTTCAGAACACTATTTTCTACAGCCTGTAAGCAATACGTTCCATGCGCGTGATATTTTTGCTCCCGTGGCCGCGTACCTGGCAAAAGAAGTGGATACGCTAAAGTTCGGAGAAGAAGTGCAGGAGTATGTTCGCTTTTCGGCGCCCAAGCCGAAAGCGGTTGACGAGAACCGCCTGCGCGGGGTTGTTTTAAAAGTCGATCGCTTCGGGAACCTCGTCACCAACTTCACGCCACAAGATGCTCCGGCGCTTTTCGCGGACGACGCTAAGGGATTCAAGATCGTGGTCGGCAGCAATGAGATTACCGAGATGCATAAGGTCTACGCCGAGGGAGCTCCGGGCGAGGTGTTCGGGATCCTCGGCAGCATGGGCTTCTTAGAGATTGCTGCAAATCGCGGAGCCGCGGTTCAGTTGACCGGAGCCGGCAAGGGAACCGATGTCACGATCGTCCTCGGCGAGGCTGCGGCCGCGGGCAAGGGCGCATAGAACCTTTACGGGCTCTTGGGCTTGGGATGAGCGTAGCGCTCCATCTCAGCCGTCCACTTCAGAAAGCGCCAGAGGCTGGTGCGCTCTCGCCACAGAAATTCCCAGAACTCAAGAAATCCAATGTGCGTCATCTTCACGCCGCAATAGGTCTCGATGCGCCATAGAAGATACGGGCTTCGCCACGGAGCCAGGCGATGGCCCTTGGTAGCGTTCCAGAGAAAACGAAGCGAATGGCGCATGCGAGCATGATAAACACAGAAGGCATGATTCCACCATGCGTAACCTTTCTGGTTACTTATCTCGCTTAAGAGCAGTGCACGACCCTTTGTCATCCCGAGCGAAGCGAGGGACTTGGTTCTTGCATGCATCAAGATATCGCCGCCGCAAGCGGAAACAAGGTCCCCCTCTTTGATCGGGTAGGGCGGCCTATATTGGTTGCACCATGTTAAAATCCAGTCTCCGCCAGGAATTTCCTTTCATGTCTGATGCGAACGCCCGTCAGAAGGCTGAAGACCACTACTATGCCGCGCTGGATTTGATGGCAGATGGGAAGCTTGAAGAAGCCGTCGCGGCCTACGGTGAATCGCTGGCGGCCGATCCTGCATTTACGGAAGCCATGCACGGCCTGGCGCGCGCGTTGCAGGATCTGCAGCGCTACGACGAGGCCATAGCCGTGGCGCAGCAGATTACCGAATTAGACCCGGACGACGTTCTCGCCCACACCAGCTTGTCGGTTCTCTACCAAAAAAAAGGGATGATTCCAGAGGCTGAGGCCGAGGGCGCAAAGGCGCGGGTGTTGGGCTGGAAACAGCAGTTGAAAAAGAGCTAGCTATCAGCTATCAGCTTTCGGCAAGGACACTCTTACCTCGGCGTCGGCGCCCAACCTGGGGAATCGCCCTTCTGCGTAATTGGATTTCCCGAATCGTCACTGGGGCCAAAATGAGTAAGCCAAAAAGAAGGAACACGAGACCAGCCTGCCACTGCTCAGGCCACCATCGCCAGATGTAAGCGCCAACCGCACAAACGGCCGTTCCGAGCAGACAGATGACCAATAGAAGCAGGTGCTCCCAACACGAACCCAGAGTGGGAGTGGTATCAGAGGGAATCATCCTAGGGACAACGAGCCACAGTGCAAACTGTTGTGCCCGCCATAAGAAGACGCCTAGACACAGAGAACCCATGAGAGGAAAGCCAGCCCAACACAGCCAAATGCCAAAGGCGACGCCAACAAGCGATATCCCAATAAGTGTCCAGACCTGCCATCGCTGTCTACGCGCATCCACCATCGCTACCCCCGTGCTGACAGCTGATAGCTGACAGCTACAGCTCGTACTTCTTCATCAAATGCCGGAACGAGCGGTAAGAAATTCCCAACAGGTCGGCAGCTTTGGTCTGCACCCCACTCGAGTGCTCAAGAGCATTTTGGAGCAGCGCGCGCTCGATGTTGGCCACGTAAACTTCCATCCCGACACCTTCCGGTAGAATCGCCCCCACGGCAATCTCAGACATCCCGGCAGCGCCCCCCACACCTGCCGCCGCCGCGCGAGCTTTGGGCCGTTCCGCGGGCAGCTCGACGTGCAGCTCATCCGTTGTCTCTAGTGCAACGGCACGTTCCACGGTATTTTCCAACTGGCGAACGTTACCCGGCCATTCATAGTCGCAAAGAGCGTCGAGCGAATTCTTGTTGACGCGCAAGATGCTGCGATTCGCCGCCGCCGCATATTTTTTCAGGAAGTGATTGGCCAGCAAGAGGATGTCTTCGCGGCGCTCGCGCAAATTCGGCACGCGGATCGGGATCACGTTCAGACGGTAGTAAAGATCTTCGCGGAATAAATTCTCGGCGACCGCCCGGTCAAGATCGCGATTGGTGGCGGCAATGACGCGAACATCGATGGGAATTTCACTGGTCCCGCCGACTGGGCGAATGGTACGCTCCTGCAAAACACGCAGAAGTTTTACCTGCATCGCGAGGGTCATCTCGCTGATTTCGTCGAGAAANATTGTTCCGCCGCCGGCCACTTCAAATAATCCCCGCTTGTTCTGCGTGGCGCCGGTGAAAGCCCCCTTCAGATAGCCAAACAGCTCGCTCTCCAGCAAAGTTTCTGGGAAAGCACCACAGTTTACCGAGACGAACGGCTCGGTGGCACGTGGCGAACATGTGTGCACGGCGCGGGCTACCAGCTCTTTGCCGGTTCCACTCTCACCGTGAATGAGCACGGTGCTCGCGGTTGTCGCCACCGTGCGCACTGTCTGCTTCAGGTTTTCCATCGCGGGACTGGACCCAATAATGTTGTCGAGCGAGTTGTGAGAGGCGGCGTCTCGGCGTAGTGCGAAATTCTGTTTACTGAGAGAAACTTTTTCGAGCACCCGGCTGATCGTCAGCTTGATCTCGTCCACGAGGCCGGGACTCTTGCGAATGTAGTCCGACGCTCCTCCGGCCTTCACCGCCTCTACGGCTGCTTCATAGTCGTCGACAGCAGTGATGAGAATAACCGGTGAATCGGGCGACACGCGATGCGCGTGGCGCAGCACCTCGATGCCATCAACATTGGGCATCTTAATATCGGTGATGATCAGATCGAAAAGATTGCCGTCAATCTTGCTCTTGGCCGCCTGGCCGGATTGAACAGTTTCGACTCGGTGCCCGTCGCGACGCAAGGCAATGTCCAGCATTTCGCAAATGGAGCGTTCGTCGTCACACACCAGGATGTTAGCCACGGCGCCCCCCTTCCGCGGCAGCACTGGTCAATCGCCCGACTGCAGGTTCTGGTAATGCGACGGCCGTGAGAGTCTCGGCCGTTCGAGGCAGAATCGCCTGCCGTTCCGCATCCAGCCTGCGCAGCCTTACCACGAAGGTAGTCCCTTGCCCTGGCTTCGAACGGGCCCATACCTTCCCTTCGTGCGCATGCACGATCTGGTACACGACGGCCAAACCAAGACCGGTACCGCCTTCAAAATTTGACTGGAAGGGCTCGAATATTTTCTCCGTCTGTTGCGGAGTCATCCCGATTCCAGTGTCGGAAAAGCTGACTTGCCAGTCATCTCCTGCGCGCTCGATGGATATGTTAAGAATGCCGCCGTCGTGCATGGCGCGGACTGCATTCTCGGCAAAATTCCAGAACACCTGCTTGATTTTGTCTCCGTCCGCCAGCACCCACGCTTCGGTCGCGGCAAATCGGCACTCGATGGTAATGCCGATATTATCCGCGGTCATGCGATGGCGCATTAAGGTGATCGTGTCTTCCAGCAGTCGCACCAGATCGGCTTTGTCGAAGTGATATTTTTTTCCGCGGGAATAAGCCAGGAAATCGGTAATGATGCTATTCAGGCGTTGCGACTCTCGGGTCACAATATCGAGCAGACGCCGATGCTCTTCACTCAGCTGGGGTACGCCGGAAAGCATGCTGACTGAACCCGCGATCGAGGTCAGCGGATTGCGAATTTCGTGAGCGATGGCCGCAGCCATGCGGCCCACCGCGGCCAGACGGTCCTGCATGCGCACTTCACGTTCCAGTCGCCGGATCTCCGTGAGGTCGTCGAGCGCGTAGACATATCCCTGCGGGCCGCGGTCCGGCACTTCTAAAGCCGCGACTCTTACCCGAACTGTTTTGCGGAAACTCGCCGGCGTGTCGAAGCGAACCTCAGCGTGGGTCCGCGACTCGCCATTGGGCAGCACATCCAGAAATAATCCCGTCACCGGGTTTCCCAGCAACTGATCGGGCCTTCGCTCCAGGAGTCTCTGCGCGGCGTTGTTGACCAGCGTGATGCGCCCATCGAGACCGGTCGTAATCAATCCACTGCTTACAGACTGAATAATATTTTCGTGCAGGATCTGTAGATCTTCCAGTGCCCCGCTCGTGTCTTCCAGCTGCACCCGGGCCTGCCGCAATTTCCCAGCCAGAAGACTCGTCAGGTAAGCGACGGCCAGGAATGCGAACAGGTTCACTAAAACAATCCCATGCAGCGTCTTCAGGTCAGGATGGGTCAAGCAGTAAGACCGCACGGCTCCGTAATAGTTGAGATCCAAAACCGTGCCGTAGAGGATGAATGCAAGAGCCGCTACAAGATGTGCCCATACCCTCGGGAGCAGTATCCCTGCCACGATGATGACGAGAGGATAAAGAAAATTCAGCGAACTGTCCCAGCCTCCGGTCTCATGCACCACCAAGCTGACCATGACGAGGTCGGTAAGGACTTGCAGAGAAGCCTGCAAGCGGTGTTCTTTCCAGACTGACAATAGGAACACGGAGAGCAGCGAAAAGGCATACCAAAGAAGAATCGTGCTGAGGAAGAGTCGCAAGGGTAGTCGCGTTGGGGTCAGCTGCGCGACCAACAACTGGATTCCGAGCAAGAAGGTCAGGATCAATACTCGTACTCTGACTAACCACGCCAGCCAGGTCCGCTCGTCGAAAGTCGATTGCATTCGGGTTCCGATGGATTCGAAGAAACGACGGACGAGCTTTCGCGTCGTCGCGCTGTATTCTTGCCCCGCCACGATTCGGCGGAATTATTCGCAACGCCTGGCGGGCACAATTGCGGGCTGCCCGCCAGACGAATTCGTTTTCTTAACCAGCCAATTTCGCGATCATGGCAAACAGCGGCATATAGAGCGAGATTACGATTCCGCCGATGGTTACACCCAGCACGCCGATGATCACTGGTTCCAACATGGCCAGCATGTCTCTGGTTGCGGCGTCCACTTCTTCTTCATAGAAGTCGGCGATCTTCTGCAACATATTGTCCATTGCGCCCGTGGCTTCGCCCACACCGATCATTTGGGTCACCATGTTAGGAAAAACTCCGCATTCTCTAAGCGGATCTACGATCGTGCGGCCTTCTTCGATGGCCTTTCGCACTTTCATCAGCGCCTCTTCGAGGACGGCGTTGCCGGAAGTTCTGGCCGTGATGGCCAAGCCTTCCAGAATCGGCACGCCTGACGTGATCAGAGTGCCGAGCGTGCGGGTAAATCTTCCTACTGCAATCTTGCGCAACAGAGTGCCTACGACCGGTAGATAGAGCAGGAACTTGTCGAAGTAATAGCGGCCTCGCGGATGCTTGCGGATCTGCTTGAGGCCAAAGACCAAGCCCACCGTGCCCGCAATGAAGATCCACCAAAAACTCCCCACGAACGCGCTTAGCCCCATCACAATGCGGGTGGGCAGCGGCAGAGTGACCCCTAATCCACTAAAAAGATTCGAGAAGATGGGCACCACAAACTTGAGCAGAGCGCCTACAATCAGCGTCGCGATGCTGACGACCGCGACCGGGTAAATCAGCGCCGATTTCACCGCCGATTTCAGCCGCACTGCTTTTTCAACGTAAGTCGCCAGACGTTGCAGAATTATGTCCAGAATACCGCCCGTTTCACCTGCCTCAATCATGTTAGTGGTGAGATCATCGAAGACATTCGGGTACTGGCGCATGGCATTGGCCAGAGTGGCGCCGCCTTCCACCGTGGTGCGGACTCCGGTCAGCGTCTTTTGAAATGTCGGATTTTCCTGGTTGGCCGCCAGAATCTCCAGACACTGCACCAGCGGCAATCCGGCATCAATCATCACCGAGAACTGGCGGAAAAAAACGGCGATGTCTTTCACCTTGACTTTGCTGGTGCCGAATGTCGGCATCACAAATTCTTTGCCCTTTTCCCGGATTGCTCCCGGTGTGATCCGCTCGCGGCGCAGCTGTTGTCCCAGCGCCTGCTTGTTAGGTGCCACGCGTTCCCCGGAAACTTTTTGTCCGGAAGCGTCCTTGCCGGAAAATGTGAAAACTGGCATGGTTTTAATCTCTCCTCAGTTCGTCGGTAACTCGTCATTCAGGCGGCGAAATTACTGGTCATCGACATCGTTGCTCGCCCTCACGATGTCGCCCGATGCTTTAGCGCTTGGCAGCCATAGCTCCGGCTGCAGTCGCGCCTTTCGTCAGGCCGGCGCCACGATTAATCATTTCCTGCAGTTCATCCGGATGACTAGAGCGCTGCAGCGCTACCTCCAACGCAACCTGCTTCTGGAAATATGCCGTGGCCAGCGCCTGGTTAAAGGTCTGCATGCCGAACTTATCCTGCCCGGATTGCATCGCTGAATACACTTGGTGAATCTTGTCTTCTCGTATTAAGTTGCGGACCGCCGCATTGGGGATGAGGATCTCCATGATCATGGAGCGCCCCTTTCCGCTAATCGTCGGCAGAAGGGTTTGACACATAATGCCTTCCAGCACCAGTGAAAGCTGAGCGCGAATCTGCGGCTGCTGGTGCGCCGGAAACACGTCGATGATGCGGTTGATGGTGGAGGTTGCCGAATTCGTGTGCAAGGTGCCGAAAGTCAAGTGGCCGGTTTCAGCAATCCGGAGAGCCGACTCAATGGTTTCAAGGTCGCGCATTTCGCCAATCAGCACCACGTCTGGATCCTCGCGAAGTGCAGCGCGTAACGCGTCGCTGAAACTCTTGGTGTCAGCGTGCAACTCGCGCTGGTTGACTACGCAGTTTTTGTTCATGTGTACGAACTCGATCGGATCCTCGATGGTGAGGATGTGATCGTGGCGCTCGCTATTGATCTTGTCGATCATGGCGGCCAGGGTTGTCGATTTGCCGGATCCCGTTGGGCCGGTAACCAAAACCAGGCCGCGCGGCTTGTCGCAGAGCTTGCTCACTACAGCCGGCAAGCCGAGTTGATTAAACGACTTAATCTCAAACGGAATCACACGGAACACGGCTGCAGTGGCGCCGCGCTGGTTGAAACAGTTGGCACGGAAGCGCGCCAGTCCTTTCAATCCGAACGAAAAGTCAAGTTCCAGGCTTTCCTCGAAGCGATGCTTCTGGGAGTCGGTCATGACGCTGTAAGCCAGCTGCTTGGTTTCGGCAGGCGTCATCTGCGGAAGATCGAGCGGCACAAGATGCCCGTGAACACGAATCTGGGGCGGCGAGTTCGTGGTGATGTGGAGATCGCTACCGTTCATCTCCAGCATTCTTTTAAGCAGATCGCTTAACGATAAAGCCATAATCGTGATCCTTCCCTAACCCTTTCCGTTTGAGAAATTAATGAATGGTCTCGCGGGCAACTTCTTCCAGCGTGGTTATTCCCGCCGCCACTTTGATCAGACCGCTGCGCCGGAGCGTGATCATCCCACGCTCGATCGCTTTCTTTTTTAATTCGACTGCCGAAGCGCCCACCAGCACGAGTTCTCTGATTTCATCGTCTACTTCCATCACTTCATACAAACCGCAGCGCCCCTTGTAGCCGGTGTTGTTGCACACGCCGCAACCCTTACCCTTCTGGATCTTGGCCGTCTTCGCTTCTTCCGGCGTGAATCCTTCTTCGATCAGTGTTTGAACCGGAACCTCCACCGTCTCCGAGCACTCCTTACAGATTCGCCGAATCAGGCGCTGGGCGCAGATCAGATGGACCGAGGTCGCTACCAGGAACGGCTCAATGCCCATATTCATCAAACGCGTAATAGTTTCGGGGGCGCCGTTGGTGTGCAGTGTTGAGAGCACCAAGTGACCGGTGAGCGCCGCCTTGATGGCGATTTCCGCAGTTTCAAAGTCACGGATTTCGCCGACCAGAATGATGTTGGGATCTTGACGCAAGAAGGATCGGAGGGCAGCGGCAAAGTTCAAGCCGATCTGCTCCTTCATCTGCACCTGGTTGACTCCACCCAACTGGAATTCCACCGGGTCTTCCGCCGTCATAATGTTCGTGTCAGGCTGGTTCAAGCGTGAGATCGAGGAATATAGGGTGTTGGTTTTTCCCGATCCGGTAGGACCCGTGACCAGCACCATGCCGTAAGGCTTCAGGATGGCCTTTTCGAATTTGACGAGAGACTCCGGCTCGAAACCCAGCTTGGTCATGTCAAGCCGCAGGTTCTCTTTGTCGAGCAAGCGGAGCACGATTTTTTCGCCCCACAGAGTCGGCAATGTGCTGACACGGAAGTCGAGTTGCTTCTTGCGTCCGCCGATATTCATCTTCAGCATGATGCGGCCGTCTTGCGGCAGGCGCTTCTCGCTGATGTCGAGTTTCGCCATGATTTTCAGGCGCGACGTAATGGCGTCCTTCAGTTTCATGGGTGGCGACATGATTGCCTGCAATACGCCGTCAATACGGAAGCGCACGCGGAATTCTTTTTCGTAAGGCTCGATATGAATGTCGCTGGCTCCGCGCTTCACCGCGTCGGTAAGTACCAGGTTCACCAGCTTGACTACCGGAGCTTCGTCCGCAGCTTTTTCTAGCTGCGAGAGCTCCATCTCCTGCTCTTCCGCCTGCACTTCAATGTCGCTCTCGCTCATCTCCGACATCGACTGCATCACGGTTTCGAGGTCTTCTTCCTTAGTACCTGCACCGTAGGATTTTTCAATGCCCGCGAGAATCGAGCTTTCGGATGCGACCACCGGTTCAATGTTGAAGCCGGTCATGAATTTGATATCGTCCATCGCGAAGACGTTAGTCGGATCGACCATGGCGATCGTCAGCGACGCGCCCACGCGGCTTAAGGGAAGAATCTGATAGCGCTTGGCGGTTTCAAACGGAATCAGTTTGACAACAGCAGGATCAATTTCAAAATACGAAAGATTAATGGCGGGAACGCCATACTGGCGGGAAAGAAAATTCGTGACATCCTCATCCGTGAGGAAGCCAAGCTTCACCAGCGCAGAACCCAGGCGGCAGTTCTGCTCTTTCTGCGCCTTCATTGCCTGTTCCAACTGCTCTGGGGTAATAATCTTCTCTTTGACGAGAAGGTCACCCAGCCGTTGAGACATACGTCGATCTCCTATCCACGCAGTGGACCGATACCGGAGCAAATCACCGGCATTTACACCAAGCGCCGCTTCTAGCTATGGGAGAAAGCAGTGTCTTGGTGTTGACACAAATTGTCACAGCAAGTGGATTACCGTACCAGTTACCGTAGTACTTGGACTCAGTGCAGTGCTGGACGGATTAAGTGGAATTCTCGGGAACCCGCGCCAATTGCGCTTTTTCTGCAAGAATACTCAATGTTCAGAGCCATGGTACATGCACTTCGGTAAGTGCAATCGAGCTATGTTTGATTGCTGCTGTCGGAGTTGCGCCGCGGCGTACACTCCAGAAAGAGGATTTTCTAATTCTTGCAGTGAATAAGAGCAATCAGCAGATTCAGTCCTACTATCTCGCGCTGTTTCGTACTTGGGGACCGCAGCATTGGTGGCCGGCGGAGTCGCGGTTCGAAGTGATCGTCGGAGCTTATCTGACGCAGAACACAGCCTGGACAAACGTAGAAAAGGCTTTAGCGAACCTGCGTGCCGCCCGTGTTCTCAGCGTGAAAGGAATCCGTCAAGTCTCTTTGGCAGAACTTGAACGTTTGATTCGTCCGGCCGGCTATTTCCGGCAAAAGGCCAAACGGCTGAAACTCTTTGTTGAGTTTCTGGACCAACATTACGAAGGCTCCCTGCGAAAGTTGTTTGCCCGTCCCACGCACCATCTGCGTGAGCAACTGCTCAACCTTCACGGCATCGGCCGCGAAACTGCCGATTCCATCCTGCTCTATGCGGGGAATCACCCTGTTTTTGTGGTAGATGCTTACACGCGCCGGATCACCGAGCGCCACGGAATTCTTCCCGAAAGCGCGCGCTACGAAGAAATCAGGGAATTGTTCGAGCGGGCACTTGCGCCAGTCGCCGAGTCGCTGGCGGACTCCGGCGAGAGCGACGGGCACGGTTTGGCTAACAGCATTCGTGGCGCCGCTCATCCACCTTCGGCTATGAGCACGGCGAAACGCACGGCCCAGGTACAGGTTTACAACGAGATGCACGGCCTCATTGTGGGAGTCGGAAAGAACTATTGCAGAAAATCACAGGCTCATTGTGACGACTGCCCTTTACAGAAGTTCCTGCCTCCGTCTACCTAGGAAGATCTCAGATCTTACGTCTTAGGTTCCAGACATGGCGATCGTAGGCCATTTATGTTTAATCATTCCGTGCGATCAGCAATTTTGCTAGGCACGATTACCGCTGTCTGTGGAGCTCAATCCTTGCGGCAGGAGGCGGACAGTGCAGGCGTGCTGGTCGGAGCGGCGGTACGTCCTTACCTGCTTTCAGAGAAAACCTACTCCTCCATCCTGGCTCGCGAGTTCAACATGGTCGAACCAGAAGATGCCTTGAAATGGCCCGCATTGCGCCCGGATGCCGCAGCCTTTGACTTTCACCAAGGCGACGACGTCGTCCGCTTCGCGCAGGTTCACCAGATGAAAGTCCGTGGCCATTGTCTGGTTTGGGACCACGATAATCCGGATTGGCTGACGAAGGGAACCTTCACCACGCAGCAGCTATCGCATGTTCTGCACAATCACATTACCCAGGTGATGAAACACTACAAAGGTCAAGTGTTCGCATGGGATGTAATCAACGAGGCCACCGATGAGAACGGGAACGTGCGCGATTCCATCTGGTACAACCAGCCAGGGATCGGATTCACGGGACAAGGCAGCGCTTACATCGAGCAGGTCTTTCGCTGGGCGCATAAAGCCGATCCACACGCGTTATTGTTCTACAACGAAGCGGAAGCCGAAGGCCTGAATCGCAAATCAGACGCCGTCTACGCCATGATGAAGAACTTCAAGCGTCGAAAAGTTCCCATCGATGGCGTTGGGCTGCAGATGCACATGCCCGCGCTCGACGCGGATATTCGGGCAATCACTGCGAACATTGCGAGACTTACAGCGCTCGGCTTGCAGGTTCATATTACCGAGTTCGACGTTTCGCTGCCTGTAGATTGCAACGGCGCGGCTTACGCGGACGACTTACTGCGCCAAGCCAGCGTGTATCGCGACATCGTGAGGGCATGCCTGAATAGCCCTGGATGCACCGCAATTCAGACGTGGGGATTCACAGACAAGTATTCCTGGATTGGATCGCACTCCCGCCACACTCGCGGCGCGGCATTGCCGTTTGACGCATCCTACCAGCCCAAAGCCGCCTGGCGCGCCATGCGCGACGAACTCTCAGCCGGGCGCTCGCCACACATGGAACCTTGAACGACATCGCGATCAAGGCCTCTACCCCGGCCGCGTCTGCATCTATAATTAGTTGTGGCCCGTTCGCTCACAGTCAGCTTCTGACTTCCAGCGTGTGGCCTGAATCCGCGTGGCGAATATCACTCCAACACGACCGCCTCGTATTTTCAGTCGCAAGCAATACATTATTCTGCTGGCAATTGCGGTCTTCTTTCTGCTGGCGATTCTGGTTTCTCAAACGGCTTTCGACCTCACTCTCTTACGTCCAGGAAACAATCAGCAGATAGTGGTGTTCTACGCCCTGTCGTTACTGATATCGCTGCTTTTTGTCGCTCTCACCTTCGTACTGGCGCGCAATTTACTGAAGCTGTTTGCTGAACGCCGCCTGGGTGTATTGGGCTCGAAATTTCGTACCCGCATGGTAGTGGGCGCGCTGCTACTTTCGTTCGTGCCGGTCATGGTGATGTACTGGTTCGCCTATGGATTAATGAACCGCTCGATTGACAAATGGTTCTCCACGCCCGTGGAAGAAGTTCGCGCCGACACTCACGCCATGGCTTCATTGCTAGGTGAATACGCGGCCCAGAATGCCCGCGCCGAAGCAATGGCCATTGCGGCCTCAGCCGAAACCCAGCGCGGTTACTCTGCCCATCGATTCTCGTCGGTGGCCAGCGAATTTCATAACCACGAGATTACGCTTCAAGGTGGATTCGCAATTGCCCTGCAGGATGGCGATGCCGAAGCCAGCTTCAATGCTCCGGCACCGTGGGCGCTATTGAAGCCGAAATTACCGATTACGGAGGTCAATGCAGGCAAGCCGATGAATTTCGTTTGGGATCGCACGGAATATACCCTCGGGGGCGCCACAGTCGGAGACAATGGCTTAATTCTGGTGGCGATCCCGCTTCCCAGCGAATTCTCTCAGACCGTCAAGCAAGTCGAGGACAGCCAGCAACGCTATTTCGAATTGGCCCGCGAGCGCCGCCTCGTTCGCCGCACCTACATGGGCTTACTTCTTCTGCTGACGATGATGGTGCTTTTCGTGACGTCGTGGCTCGCGCTGTTCTTGTCGAAGCTGGTGACACGTCCGCTGGCAGCCTTAGCGGAAGCGACGCAAGAAATTTCTCGCGGACGTCTCGATTATCGAATTGATGTCAGCGCTGCCGATGAGATTGGAGACCTAGTCCGTTCCTTCAACCAAATGGCGGAAGAACTCGAAACCAGCCGGCGGCAGATCGAAGCCTCAAGCCGCAACATCAATGCCGCCAACGCCGAACTCGATCAGCGGCGCCGCCAGATGGAAACGATTCTCGAAAGCATTCCCACCGGCGTGCTCTCTTTGGATGCGAACCGTTGCATTACTCACGCTAATCAAGCTCTGCTGCGTATGTTTAATCCCGATGGACGTAACGGTGAGCCTCCCGTGCTGCGAGGTGCCAGTTTGGCAGACGTGTTTCCGGCGGAGGTGCTACAGGATATGGAGCCGCTGTTGCGCCGCGCCGATCGCATGGGGATGACCACCAGCCAGATGGAGATGACATTGCAGCGCACCTCGCTGAACGTAGCGGTCACAGTGGCTACGCTTCGCCATCAGGACGAGCGTTCGGGATACGTGATCGTATTCGAAGACCTCTCCGATCTTCTCAAGGCGCAGAAGCAGGCCGCGTGGCGCGAGGTGGCGCGGCGGGTCGCCCACGAAATCAAGAATCCGCTTACCCCCATTGCGCTTTCCGCGGAACGCATTCAGCGCCATCTGGAGCGCGGCCGTCATTCCGATAATGCATCCCTGGATGTGGTTCGTTCTTGTGCTCAAACCATTGCGGGAGCGGCGGAGACGGTGCGTCGCTTGGTCGATGAGTTCGCTTCTCTCGCCCGCTTCCCTGCCTCCAAGCCGCAGCCGGCCAACATCAACGAAGTAATTGAAGGGGCTCTTTCCATGTTCAACGGGAGACTTGACGGCATCAATCTGCATAAATCTCTTGCGCCTGATCTGCCGCGAGTGATGGCCGATTCGGAGGCGATGAAACGGGCTGTGGCCAACCTCGTCGATAACGCCGCCGAAGCTATGCAGGACGCACTGTTGCGCGAAATTGAAATTTCCACCTCACTGGTGGCCAGCCGTGACGCCGTCGAGATAACGGTTGCAGATACCGGTCACGGTGTGACCAGCGAGCTCAAGGAAAAGCTCTTTCTTCCTTACTTTTCCACCCGGAAACGCGGAACCGGGCTGGGCCTGGCCATTGTCAGCCGGGTGGTTGAGGAACACCATGGCTCGATTCGCGTGGAAGAAAACAAGCCGGTGGGAGCGCGTTTTATCGTGGAACTTCCCGTAGTTCCCGAAGCGGCGCTCGTCGCGGCAACTCAAGAGCATGCATAACGTTCTCATCGTTGACGACGAAACCGGCATCCGCGACTCGCTGGCAGGCGTGCTGATGGATGAAGGCTACGAGGCCGCTTCAGTCGAGAGCGGTGAGGAGTGCCTCAAACTCCTGCGGCGCGCACACAACTTTGAAGTCGTGTTGCTGGATATCTGGCTGCCCGGCATCGATGGTCTGGAGACGCTGGAAAAAATTCGCGAGATCGACAATGCTCCGGAAGTGATCATGATTTCCGGCCACGGCACGATTGAGACGGCGGTGCGGGCTACCAAGCTCGGCGCGTACGACTTTCTGGAGAAGCCGCTCTCCATCGATAAAACGCTCATCCTGGTCAAGAACGCGATTGAATCCAAAAAACTACGGCACGAGAACGTCGATTTGAAAAAGCAGTTGCAGGCAAAGAGCGTGATCGTGGGCGACAGCATTCCTATGAAGGCTCTGCGCCAGCAGATTGGCCTTATGGCCCCCACCAATGGCCGCGTTCTGATTTATGGAGAGTCAGGCACGGGAAAAGAACTGGTGGCCCACGCCATCCATGCGCAAAGCTTGCGCAAAGATGAAACCTTCGTTGAGGTGAACTGCGCGGCTATTCCCGAAGACCTGATCGAAAGCGAATTGTTCGGCCACTACAAGGGATCGTTCCCGGGCGCAGCCGTCGACAAGGAAGGTAAGTTTCAGAAGGCTAGCGGAGGAACGCTTTTTCTCGACGAAGTCGGCGACATGAGCCTCAAAACTCAGTCGAAGGTGCTGCGCACTCTTGAGGAACAGCGCGTTGCGCCTCTTGGTGGCGACCAAACGATCATGGTGGATGCCCGCATCATTGCTTCCACTAACAAAGATTTGGAAGAAGAAATCTCCAAAGGAAATTTTCGCGAGGATCTGTTTTATCGGCTGAACGTGATTCCCTTTTTTGTGCCGCCGCTACGCGATCGTAAGGAAGACATTCCACTTTTCGCGCGGCACTTCCTAAAAGACCTGGCGGCGACTTACGGACGACGCCCTCGCGAGATCACCGATGACGCAGTAGAGGCACTGATGCGCTACTCGTGGCCGGGCAACGTTCGTGAACTGCGCAACGTGATCGAGCGAATCGTGATCATGAATCCCATGACCACTCGGTTCGATCGTAAACATCTGCCTCCTCTGGTCTATCGCGACGGACACCGGCGATCGGCGCGCAGCGAATTCACCACTTTGCATCAGGCTCGCGACGCCTACGAACGCGATTTCATTCTGAAAAAGTTGGACGAAAATCACGGCAATGTTACGCGCGCTGCTGAAGTCCTTGGCCTTGAGCGAAGCCACCTCTATCGCAAGATGAAGACATTGGGAATTGCAGCGAAGGATTAGCGTGGCAAAATACGCTTGTCATCCCGAGCAAAGCGAGGGACCTTGGTTTTTTCTTACGCAACCCGTGTCGTGGGCGTACGCACAAACCAAGGTCCCTCGCTTCGCTCGGGATGACAGTCTGGACGCGACGCACCTGATCTACCGCTTCACCATGTGAATTTCCGTGCCGTTCTTGCGGAACTCCACCTCATCCATAAGCTGATTAATCAAGAAAATTCCCCGCCCGTGGTTGGAATAAACATTCTCTCCCACGGTGCAGCCCGGAATGGCTTCTGGACTAAAGCCTGTCCCTGGGTCCCGCACCACAATCAATATGCCCCGTTCTTCGTCGTTGCTTACCAGGCATTCAACGGTTTTTGTAGGATCTTCCTTCGCCCCGTGAATCACCGCATTGGCCAGAGCCTCTTGCAGAGATAGTTCGATCGCGTCCTCTTTGCCGTCAACGTCCTTCATCCGCCGAACCACCGCCATCACTTCCTGCACCACTGGATCCACAGCGTTGCGATCGGCGGAGAGCGTCACCCTCAGGATCAACGCTAGTTTATCTGGATCAAAATCTTTTTCTGGGAAGGATTGCTCCGGAGGATCTGCCAATGCCATGTGTGGGCCCGTACCTACGATGAAGCGTCCTAGTTAGTTGATTCTAACTGCCATATGTCAATACGAGAACATGACGCGCGCAACTAGCGGAACCAAAGGACGCATACCGCAGTGCCTAAATAATAGAGATTGCGCACATCTCAGTTGTCTCCCGCCTACTTACTCGGATTTGCCTTTCGCTTCTTACTCGGGGCCAGAGCATTAGACCGTTCAGGAGGGCCAGTCGTCAAGTGCTCCAACTGCCTTCTCCAGTCGAGCTCTTCCACAAAGCCGCGCGATTCCCGCCAGTTCGGTTGCACCTTGACGTAAAGCTCAAGAAACACCTTTGTCCCCACCATGCGCTCGATCTGTATACGCGCAGAAGTGCCAATCCGTTTCAGCATCTGCCCCTTCTTGCCGATCAGNATACCTTTCTGTCCTTCGCGCTCGCAGTAAATGGTGGCAGAAATGCGCGTTAGTTTCGCGCCCTCTTCAAAGTTGTCGACGATCACGGTGGTCGCGTAGGGAAGCTCCTCTTCCGTTTCGATGAGCACACGCTCACGAATGATCTCCCCCGCCATAAAGCGTGCCGGCTGGTCAGTTACTTGATCGTCCGGAAAGTGAGCTGGCCCGGCAGGCAGGGCCGCTGTCACCTGCTCCAACAATAGGTCCAGTCCATCGCGCTTCAGAGCTGAAATCGGGATGATGTCGTGAAATTGATGCAGCTTCTTGTACTCTTCGATCAGCGGCAACAGCTTACTTTTCCCACCCTTGAGCAGGTCCACCTTGTTGAGCACGAGGCAAACTTTCGTTGAAGAATGCTTCAGCATCTGGATGGCGAACTCGTCGCGCTGATCGAGTTTGCGGGTCGCATCCATAATCAGAAGCACCAGGTCGCAACCTTCCAGCGCCTCGCGCACCTCCACCATCATCTTCCGTCCCAGTGAACTGTCTGGTTTATGGACGCCCGGCGTGTCGATCAGAACGATTTGCGCGCCGCTCTGGCCCTTTGCCTTGGGAATATTGACGATGCCCTGAATTCGGTTGCGAGTGGTTTGTGGTTTAGGTGAGATAATCGCGAGTTTTTCGCCGACCAATGCATTGAGCAAGGTGGACTTGCCAGCGTTCGGACGGCCGAGAATGCAAACAAAACCAGAGCGGAAGGGCATAGAGGCTGGCTTCAGGCTNCAGCTTTCGAGCTTCGGCAAAATCCCAAGAGTTCGCACTCAAGCCGAAAGCTACCAACCGAAGACCGCACCCAGCATTCCGACTATATCAGGCGCTGGCTCTCGATGAAGATGCAGCACGAACACGCAGGCGAAGGGGATTGCCGAAGCCCGTTAGCCGAAGCCCGCAGCCCGTTCTTATATCAGCTTCAACTGCCGCGGCTGCACGGCTGAGATTCTTACGCGTTCCACTCTGCGATTCGTCGATTCCAGAACTTCGAACCGCAGTCCGTCGTCATCGACCGTCTCACCCTGCCGTGGAATGTGTCCGGCCAATTCGCTGACCAGGCCCGCAACCGTGGCCGATTCCCTTCCTTCCGGCTTTGTACCAAAGAGTTCGGCCAGGCGGTCGACATCCATTCCTCCGGAAACGATATAGGAATGGTCGTTCTCTCTGACAATTTCCGGCTTTTCGTGTTCGTCACGAATCTCTCCTACAATCTCTTCCACCAGATCTTCAATCGTGACCAGCCCAGCGACGCCGCCATACTCATCGACCACAATTGCCATACGAATGTTGTTCTTCTGCATCTCCCGCAGCAGATCGCTGCCCAGTTTGCTTTCGGGCACGAAGTACACGTCGCGTCGCATCAACGTTTCGAGAGTGCGGGTAGCGGCCTCACTGTCCGGCACCTGCAAAACGTCCTGGGCATACACAATGCCCTTAATGTTGTGGATGCTCTGCGAGTAAACCGGAACGCGCGAGTAATGCTTGGTGCGCAGCATCTCAATGAAACGTTCGACCGTAGTCTCTACCGGTACGGCGAATATCTCTGGCCGCGGCTTCATGGCTTCCCGCACCGTCTTGCCGCTGAACTCCACCGCCGACTGAATCAAGTCGCGGTCGCCTTCCTGAATAATTCCCTCTTCCTGTCCTGCTTCAATCAGAGCGTCTACCGCCTCAGAGGCGCTCTCCGGTTGTTCCCGTGTGTTCTGGCGAGTGAGCGACGCTACCGATTGCAAAAAGCCAAGCACAATAGTGACCGGCAGCACCAAATAAATCAGCATGCGGAGCAACCACGTCCAGCCGATCAGCCAGGAACCATTCGTCCGCGAGAAGAAAAGGAAGGGCAGAAATTGATTGAAAACGATAATGATGAGGATCAGGCTGATTGCCGCCTGCATGATCTCATAGATCGTCCAGCGCTGATCGCCAAAAACCAGGTAGCCCACCGTCAAAGCGATAGTGGCGGTAGTTAACTGTTTCAGCACCGACATGGAAAGCGAAGCGCGGGGTCGGCTCACATTCAGAACAGGCTCAACTTTTTGCTCGAAAACGTCGATGTTGTCCTGAAATTCCCGCGAGAGAAATTTTCCGATCTCTTGATAAACACGGTCTACATAAGAGGCCAGCGCCAGCAGAGCCAGCAGCGGAATCAGCGCTAGAGCGACGTACCAATTCATGCCCTTCTCCGCTGGGAGCTGAGACCCGTGACTTTGCGTTTCTTCTTCAATGGCTGGTGAAGAATGCCGGGGCTCCTCTCGATCAGGCCGATTTCTAACTTCAGATTCCGTCGCAACCGGCTCTCCTCCCGCGCCATCTCGCCATGATCGCGCTCGTGATCGAAACCTGCCAGATGCAGGATGCCGTGCAGCGCCAGAATTTTTACTTCATGGGCAACGGAATGTCCCATGCGGATGGCGTTCTCCCGTGCAATATCTGCCGATATCGCCACATCTCCGGCAAAGCGTCTTGTCTGGCGCGGAACGGCACGGGGCGCGGGAAACGATAATACGTCGGTGGGCTTGTCGATTCTTCGGAATTGCCGGTTGAGAGAACGCAATTCCCTGCTGCTTGTTAACAGCACATTCACGGTGTCACGCAAACGGATCGCTTTCCTGGCCCTCAATACAAACCGTTCCAGCGTCGGGGGGCTGAGGCCTGCGATTCTTTTTCGGAAGATAATCACCTTATTCAAGGAATCACGACTGTCGTCATTCTCCTGAGGCCGAGGATCTGTCGTTCGGGTTTGCAGGGCTTTTCGGATCATTCGCCCTGGTCGCGCCTTCTACGTTTTTGCCGCCCGCCCGAGCAATAACATTTGCTGTTCGGCCACATGTGTCTTGTGCTCATCGTAAGCGCGGATGATGCGCTGCACCAGGTGATGACGCACCACATCAGCTTCATCGAAATGCACGAAGGTCAGGCCTTCGACTCTCTGCAAAATATCGATCGCTTCCAGCAAACCGCTGCGCCGGGCATTCGGCAAGTCGATTTGCGTCACGTCGCCAGTGATCACCGCTTTGGAATTGAAGCCGAGGCGGGTAACGAACATCTTCATCTGCTCGGAAGTAGTGTTCTGCGCTTCGTCGAGAATCACAAACGAATCATTCAAAGTGCGGCCCCGCATGAATGCGATGGGAGCAATTTCGATGACATTCTTTTCCAGGTAACGATCCACCTTCTCCGGATCGAGCATGTCATACAGCGCGTCGTACAGCGGGCGCAGGTAAGGGTCGATTTTGTCCTGCAATGTGCCCGGTAAAAAGCCCAGACGCTCCCCCGCTTCGACCGCCGGACGCGCCAGGATGATGCGGTTCACGCGCTTGGCCAGCAGCGCAGAAATCGCCATCGCGACTGCGAGGTATGTTTTTCCCGTGCCTGCCGGTCCGATGCCAAACACCATGTCGTGCTGCTCAATCGCCTCGACATAGCGGCGCTGGTTCACGCTCTTCGGCTGTACCATTCGGCGTCCTAGAGAACGCTGGCGGCCGGCATCGGCAAGTCCGCGCAGCGTAGCCGTCGAATCCGCCGTCAGCACGCGCAGCATGCTGTTCAGATCACCGTTGTTGAAGCTGTAGCCGGAGCGCTGCAGGCTCTCGTAGTCGGCAAACACTTGCTCGGCGCGAGCGACGTCTCGCGCTGCACCCTCCAGATCGATGGCATTCGACCGCAGGTCAATCGTAATGTTCAGGCCATCTTCCAGCAGGCGGACGTTCTCATCCCGCGTACCAAACAAAGTTTCGATGTTGGGAGTTATGCCGATACTTTTCTTCATTCAGTCTCTTTTACGAACCATGTCGGGACAGCCGCCTCGACTGTCGCGCTGGGCGCAGCAACGCGCCGTGCCACTACTCCCTGGATACACGCGCACCTTAGCCGCTTCGCGGACAAAACAGGATTATGCTTGAAGATTAGAGAAGCCGGAATGCTCATGCCCAGGAGGCAAGTCACTACCATTGGTTAAAGCGTACCCCGCGCCGGGACGGGAGTCAATGCCGGCGTTCGCTATCGATTTTCGCTCGCTGCAGAGGCAGCGACGGCGGAGGCAGAGACGGCTCGTGTCCGGGCCCATTCACGAAGCGAGCGAATCTCTTCTGCGCGAGTAACTGAAAGCGGCACGGTATGGGCCAGCGCATCCAGCAGCAACGCCGTGGTCAGTTCCTTTTTTCCCGAGAAAGCGGCGTAGAGCGCCGACTGCACAGCAGCACCAATCTCCGCGCCAGAGTAGCCACTGGCCGCGGCTTCGACCCTATCGAGATCAAAATCCGCGGGGTTGCGCTTTCGTCTCGCCAGTTGAATCGACACTATCTGCTTACGCTCGGCCTCATTCGGCAGATCCACAAAGAACAGCTCGTCAAACCTTCCTTTGCGAATTAGTTCCGGTGGCAAGGCAGTCACGTTGTTGCAGGTGGCGGCTACGAATACCGGCGCTTTTCGATCCTGCATCCAGGAGAGAAACGATGCAAGCAACCGGGAAGAGACACCAGCGTCTACAGAAGCCGAATCCGGCCCGCTGCCGGCGAATATTTTCTCTAACTCATCGATCCACAGGACACAC